>ENA-UOTZ01000765-UOTZ01000765.1-compost-metagenome-genome-assembly--contig:-NODE-765-length-25903-cov-9.687292_pt1 | contig 25903 bp, 14 predicted proteins | sample MGYA00238144_ERZ746983 | MGnify/ENA primary metagenome ERZ746983 (study PRJEB28759, sample SAMN06268863) | compost metagenome | isolation source: single cell | place: USA: California, Emeryville, Joint... | reverse complement strand
GAGATTTAATTGAATTTGCGAACTAAGGAAAAGTTTAAATTTTTATTTCCGAATCGTGAGCATCGAGTGTTTTTGACAAACTGAGAGATCAATTGTCCTAAGTCATCAACAAGTGAGAAACTTTCTGAGTTCGATATCGCTGAAGACGGAATTTTAGAAGAATGCGGCATCGTTCTCATACCTTATCAAAATGATTTAACAACTGAAAATAATGATTCACCGTCACTATCCAGAATGTTACAACTTATTGAATTTGCATAGGACTTGGGATGAAATTGTTCTCAGTAACTCCAGAGTTTGCTCAGGAATTATTTTGACTGAGTTGATTATCTTTTTTCTTGATTTCGACTTTAGAAACCCAAGAATCTTTCCAACGCGTAAGCTGTCGCTAAAGGCCTTATCGAAACACATCACTTCGCTGTTTCTGAAATATATTTCGTACTGTCTTGATTCTAGGTCTAACAATGTAATAATTTCAATCAAAAAAAAAAATCACCTGTGCTATTTGTGCTCATGTACTGAGTCTCATTACTTATTGATCGTGGGTAATATCTTGGGAGAGAGAGAGTTACGGGTGAACATTGTCCACATCGCTACATTCTATCTCGAATAATGAATGAATTATTAAGCTCATGTTATTTTTCAATATGAATTTAAAATAGCTCAAGATTATTTAGCTTCACTTCTTCCCAGACAATAGGCGCAAATTTGCGTATTCATTGCAATGCATTATTGTTTCCATAAAAATGTCATTCATTGCTGAACTGTCTAAATTATTTTATTCCACTACATTTCGAGCAATTAACAAATTCTATTCAAGTAAGTCTTGAAAAGCATGTGGTGTTGTCTATGAAAAGCCATTTGAATTTACCGATATTTAATTATGATTTTCACACCATGCGATGTTTCTTTTTTTCAGAATCTGTTAATTTATTTATCTTTTATACCTAACATTATTTACCGACCTAAAATTAATTAACAAACTATAAAAAATTAAGATAGATCCGTTATTAGGGATCGCATTTCCTCCCAAGTCCATCGTTCAGTCTGACAATATGAACAACAGTATGAATAATAGCATCGACAGGAAGGTAACTAAGAACCCACAATCAGCTATTTAACCGACCTAATAGAGAATTGAGTCAGAAGAGCGGGAATTTCAGCCTTTCACTTCTCATTTATCTCAGGAACAAGAGCCAAGTAGATAAATTTCCTCGAGTTCGCTTGATAACAATTTTCAATAGACTACTACTCATTTGCGAGGGGCATCAGGACAGAACAGGTTGGCAAAGGCCCAACTCCACGCTTCGACGCTTATATGAAATCCCAGTCAGAAATTGGAGGGTTAGTTATTATTTTCTCTTCTCAGAACGATTGATCATGCCAATAGGGTTCAGAAACTACGATCAATATCTCCATCTGAAATTGGATCAAATCGAATAAGCCAAATGAGTGACAAGTTTAGCTATTCTCCCGGAGGTCTCGCAAGTGGGACGATTTCTCAGAGAAACAGTGAATTTCTGAAAGTCAGAGCCGCTGAAAGGAACCAAGGAAACGAAAATTTTCGACCGCTATCAGAAATTTATAACAACAGAGAGATTGAATGCAGTGTCTCACCGGACACTTACCGACAGGAGCACTTCATAAGACCAGCCCGTCCAAAACCTATCGTAGCTTCTCCAAATAACGACCAAAGACCACGACGAAGTCAAGCGATGGAGTCTAGATCATCGAGTCCCTCCCAAAAAGAAAACAGCTTTTTATATAGCCGTTCTTACTCGAACCCTTTCAAATCAGATTGTAATACATTTGATGATTTCTGGCTTGTATTAACATATTCCTCAGATGAAAACTGGAAAAGATCACCTCCAAAGATGCGACCAGATTCTTTAGAAGAGAGCGACGCGGGGTTCTCAGCGACCACTCAGCCCGGGATGAACCAGCGAGGGTCTCCACTACACACCAAAGATCTAAATGGCCAAAGAGGGCAATTAACCCCTGATAAACTCCCTCCTCAGATGAATAATAGAGCGAAAAGTGCAGACAGAGTCTCACCTTTTAGCAATATACTCACCAGCGAGAGTCTAAGTATTATAAAAACTTCAATTAAAGCCATACTAACTCTGTTTAGGACAAAACACGGAAGGTAGACTAATAAGCGATCCGAACCAAAATCAAAGTTTCCTTACAACTAAGCCTTCCTTGACTGTTCTGAATACTGAAGAGCAACCACTGAACCTCAAATCAATCCCATTCAAAATAGCGACTGAACCCGAAATAACTGTAGCTTCTTTCCATCATCGACAGGTCTCGATTCCTACGTTAAAAGTCGATCGAGAAGCAGTGATGCAAGGAGCAGATTTATCCCCTGCTCCTGGTAACGTCCCTAAGCGCAATCCAATATTTGAAGAGTACCGAAAGAGCGGTTTTAAAGATGTTCCGATATTTAGAGCTAAATATGTCACAATGGCGAACGGAAATATTGTGGTTCCTCCGAGAGGGGAAAGTAGAACTCCTGAACGAGTCAATCAGTATATTCCAAAGCATTCAAGCAATCAATCACATCACCAAGACCAGTATGCACAAAAAGAGAACACTTATTCTAAAGTGAGTCCTTTTGAAAAACCAAATTTTTTCGAGCCAGTCAACGGCAATTTAGCTGAGAGCTCCTTCCACTCACCTCCAAAAAGAACCAGGCAAGCTCCAATGGAATCAATGCAGCGCAGTCCTCCTGGAAATCGAGTTTCCTCTGAGCAGTATATCTACACTGAGGGCAGCCATAAAGCTGAAGACTACAATCCCGGCCGAAGGATTATGACGAACGACTACAATGATAATGAAAGATTCTATCCTATTTTCACAGCTACTGGGCTCGACTATCCGTATTTGATCATAAGTACAACTGCGAGGAAAGAGCCTGAGAAAGAAGTCTTTGTGGAAAAGAAGAGAAAGAAGAAGGATGATATTGATCCGTTCTTACAGACACTCGCGAAAACGTTTGTACCCAAAGGAGATGATACCAGCAGGAGAAAATCAAGAGCTTTACTCAAATTCGAACAGGCGGCTCTCCTCGCAGACGAAGAGGGGGAGCAAGAAGGTGACAGTCAAAACGCTCTGAAAAAAGCGAAAAGCGTAGAAAGGGTCAAATCAAATATACGTGAAGAGCCTAATCCGCTCAACCTGTCTCAAATATCTCAGCAAGAGTCTATTATGTTCTCCAAAAAACCGTCGTTTTTGGAACCAGGACGAAGCTCCAAAGATTTTGATATCAAACCCCAGCAAGAAGAAACTCCGAAAATGGGTTCCTCCCCTGAAGGGAAGAGGAAGCCTGCCATTCGGTTCTCAGGCAAATTTACCAATCCTCTAGAAAAGAAGAAAGACTCTGTCGTGCGAATTTCGGTGCCTGAGAAATCGTCTGACCAAGGCCAAGAGCCGCTTAAAAAAATCGATAGTAAGCATGCCAATTTCCTTAAGAAGCTTGAGGATATGCAAAATAAAAGTCAAAGGAGACTAACCGCTTTGATTCAGCATAATGAAGAAGTTTCGCCTGTCCAGCGAAAATCTGTGGTGATTTCGCATGCGATAATCGAAAGCGAAGACTCGTCTACGTCTTAGGATAGTGTGAGAGAATTGTCGATATTATATGTAAGAAATCTTAAGAAAAATATAAGTAAAGTTATGCGTTAAGATTCTTTTTCAATGAGATAATTTTGAATAGACTTATACGAAAAGATTGAGAGAGCTGTAAGGCATAGAATGAGCAATGGATATCGTTATAATTCAACACCTGAGTCAATAATATGGCCAGAAGAGAAATAATTTAATTATTCGATTTTATTGATTTCTGAATCAAGCTCGGGAGGCAAATGTCGTACTCATACCTGTTTAAGTATATCATTATTGGAGATACTGGTATTTCGGTTCATTTTGAAGCTGTATTTAACCCGAATATCTTCCTCAAGGCGTAGGAAAGTCCTGTCTTCTGCTCCAATTCATCGACCAGAGATTTACCAAGCACGATCCTACGATAGGAGTGGAGTTTGGTGCCAGAATGATTGATCTAGGAGGAAAAACTATCAAATTGCAAATCTGGGACACAGTAATCATGCTCTCGTTGACGGGACTTACCCATGTCCTCAGGCCGGACAAGAAGCATATATCTCGATCACAAGATCGTATTACAAGGCTGCAGCAGGAGCGCTCGTCGTATATGACATCACGAGGTAACTTCATATTCTATAAATAGACCTTGGCTCATAGAGCATGTTTGAATTGTTTTTCTTAGGAGAGAAACTTTTACTCATGTAAAGAGATGGTTGGCAGAAGCAAGAGAAAACGGAAATCCCAACATGGCGTTTATTATTGTCGGCAATAAGAGCGACTTAGAGGCTGAGTAATATATGTGCTAAAGAAGCGTGGTTTGAATTTATTTTGGAATTGATTTGTCGAATAGGAGGCAAGTTTCTTATGAAGAAGGTGAGCAATTAGCAAAAGAAAACGACGTGATATTTATTGAAACCTCTGCAAAAACTGCCTATAATGTAGAAGACGTAAGCATGACTCATATTGTTATGAATGATTCAATTTGACAATGAAAAAGGCGTTCATCAAGACAGCGTCGATAATAGACGAAAAAATTAAAAGCGGAGTGATTGATCCGAAAGGCCCAGTAATTTATTCTGTTATTTTTCTCAACATCATCAAACAACTATAGAATTCCGGTGTTAAATTTTCAGGAGAAAGCTCCGTGGAGATAAAGAGAATCACGAATAGTGAGTCTGTCAGGTCCAACAGTATAAAAGACAAAAGTGGTGGCTGCTGTTAGTTTCCTTAAATCACACATAACTTATAAGGAATTTTTCTCTCAAAGTTCATATTATTAATGGTAATGAATCATAATACAGATAATCTGGGAAGATTTATGCAATAATTATCGGATTAAAGGTTAGATAATGCAAGAGATTAATGGCAGTAGTAATGATAAGTTAGTAGTTAATGTTATTGATACTAAAATACTCGATTTTCTCATAAAATAATGCTTCCGGGGATTAAATTTGCAGCACTTTAGAAGGCAGACTCGTATTCACCTTACTCTCTCGGTTTGCATAGTAGGAAAGATATTCTTCAGCGAGTTCTTCAATAGATTTGCTTGGATCGAGGCTGACGTAGTGCAAATAGGCGTCTATCTCGTTTTCGGGTATTAATTGCTTGAGCTTTTCAGCTTTTTCTTGCACGCTTTGAGGATAAAGCCTTTCTTCTGGAGAATCAGCGTTTAAATATTCTTCCAAAGCGTCGTCTTTATAAATAATCTCATACTCGTTGTCATATTCTTCGTTCATCATGAAGATAGTCACTGCGCTTTCTCGAGGAATAGAGCTGAGCATCGTCCTGAAGTCCCTTTCGTCTGTTAAAATGACCCGATCGTTTTCTTCGTCGATATAGTGCAGTGAGTATGAAGGTAATTGCGTTGATCTGAACAAGACAGTGATTTCGGCTTGAAGGGCTTGGTAGCTGTTGACTGATTTTGGCAGAGAGTAAGTTTTTCCATGGTAGCAGAGATTAATAAGCATGATGTGACAGAATTCTGGCGGCTTTGTTGGGCAGAAGAAAAAATTGGGCTTATTGTCGATTAATTTGAAACTTTATTCAATTATTTCATGATGGGAAGCATAATGATTCCAACAGATTCTTACTAGTGTGCTCACAAATTGATGAGCATTTTCATTAACGACACTTTCGAGAAGCATCCTGCAATGCTAGATGAGTCAGATGAATTTTAGATTCAATACAATTTCCTTTCGAAAAATCTATTGGACCAACAAATTTTTTCTTCTAAACATTATGAATGTATACTCCTGCTAGGGGTTTCGACCTGAGCCCTACTGGGCGAATAATATCTACATGTTCATTATTATTTCCTCTAGAAGAAATTGATTGCATTTTCTCAATGAGTATAAGAGAGAGATTATCTTTCTAGGCAATCAACATGAAATACAAGGAGGGAATAGATGCCTATATTGGTCATCAGATCTATCATTTATATTATAAATCTTTGGGTTCAGCATTTACAAACTATTTCTTTTAGATGGAGTGTCTTACTTGAACTATGTATACCTTAGTGAAGAGCCAAATATTTCAGAACATGAAGGCATAGTAAATATTATACAGAATATTGGTGGTGGGTAGTTATTGATAGTGTCTATCAGATTATAAGAACCAATTGGAATATACACTAATGACTACTAAGGAAAACTAGTTTGATGTTGATCTCCTATGATTATTAATCAAAATAATGAAAGGCTTTGTACTTTGACATGCCTTATAACAAATCAATGAAAAACTAGTATATCGTTGTAGTTTTCTGAAAACATTTTAAAGAACAAAGGAGATGAATTTGTTAGTTAATTTGTTGGCATTTAACAAAACTGTAAATTATCACGAATGATCTTTATCTTTTTTCAAGAGAGCTACCAATACCATTATCAATGAGAAAATTATCTTTTATTTCATTTTATGATATAGAGATGAAACTCACAATCCAATTACCTATCCTCACTCAGGTCACATTAAATGACCAAGTTTCTCACCTATACAATCACTCAGATACCATATTACGAATTTTCATAAGTACCAGCATATGAATCTTTAATGTACCTTTACTGATTTTGAATTTTAGACTCAAAATTCTTCGCAACAATATACGAAACTCTTTAACCAGGTTGCAAATAAATGCTCACTCCAATTTCACCGTTACTTTTCAATTTATTTATAATTACCAGATTGTCGCTGTACACTATCAATTTTCAAACTCTAAATTGAAAATATTATTATTATTTCTTTTGATTTGTCCAATTTATTTCCAACAATTAATTTGTCATCAAATTGTTGACACAAGTCCATGCATAAATAATATTACGAAAAGCATTCATCGATTTGATGAAAGCCAACGATCTATTTTGTCTTTTGAAGGAAACTGGATTGATTGAGCATGATTCGTTGTGCATCTAATTGCACATCCTTGTGATTAACTTTCATACCTGATATCAGATTAATTTCTTCGTTTCTTGGACCTATGATGAAGAATTTTTTTTAAATTGCAGGTAATATCCAGGTGGTCTACCTTGGCGAGTTCTCAAATTTCAAGTAAGAATCGCCTCGAGTGTGAACTCACTTTAATAAACCAAAGAATGCTTTTCCTTCTCAAAAAAGCCTGCGGAACCTTCGTTTCAACTTTCCAAGACCAAACCTAGAAAGAATGCTGTAGTTCGCTCTAGCCTAAAGCATTAATTAGAAGTTATTATTGTTGGATCTCTTATTCTCAAAGCTGATTAAATTTTTCCAATACAGTCAAATATTGCCTCAAGCGAGAAACCTAGCAAATCTGTCAGTCACTTCAGCTAGACTAGCATTAGTTGTACATTATTCTCGATGGCTTTTAGCTGTGAAATATTTTTATTGAAATTACAAATTTGATTTAAATTTTCAGTTAACTCATCAATCCAGTAATTTATCTTAAGACTCAATCATTTATTGACATTTCAAAGATTCATGGAAAAAATCTTATACTGACTTCAGACGTTTTGTACCCTCTATTTAATCTTGTCAATAATATAATTTGAATAAAACAAATTTCAGTTAGAACAAGTTAAAAAAAAAAGAGGCACTCAATCATGTTCAGCTTCAAAAGGAACCCGTCTATATCTACAATTCCCTCAAAAACCCTCGCAGAATCTCCCAAACTTTTTCTTAGTCCCAGTTTGCCTGCTCTAGGCATGAAACTCCAGCCAACAAATCCGAAGTCTTCTGACAGAAGTTACGACAAGAATAACCTCAGCACCAGCTCAAGCTCGAACAACAGTAGCAACTCAGTGAGCAAACGACATTCGCTGAGTCATTCCTCGGAAAAAATTCCCAAACCTCAAAGCCTTATCTTAGATCAAGACCCTGCTCCGGAAAACCCAGAGCCAAAATCTCTTCCATTGAGTTTCCTGCCTAAGATCGAAACGAAACTCTTTAGAGGCGTCTGGGAAGTCTACCATGACCATTGGTTCGATATCCAGAGCAGGAGTCTCCAACCACTATTTACCGAGCTACCAAGCCCTCAGAGAACTTTTCCTGAGTCACCTAAGCTCCAAAAGCTTCCACCAATCTTGCAACCACAGCCAGTCACAGTGTGTAACGCTAAACTGAAGAAAGTCCCTGTCAGCGACAAGGTACTTCGCATGTGTGACGCATGCAATGGTAAAAAGAGAAGAGGGTCTCATATTGGGTGCGCTCACTTCATTTGCCGAGACTGTCTTCAAGGCCATATCAAAAAGCATGTAGGCTCGCGCAAAATCCCGATTAAATGCCCCAAAGCGGGATGTAAATATCATCTCGATCATCAAGAGGTGAATAAGTATGCCGGGAACACTGAGTTAGTCAGGAGGCATTACGAGCTCTGCGTATCAACGTACGTGGAGAAAAATCCTCATCAGGTTGTACAATGTTACACGCAAGGATGTGGCTATGTGATCAATCTGACGAAATTAAAACAGAAAGACGTCTTGGATTGCCCTCGCTGTAAGAAAGCGTATTGCATCCGATGTCATAAGCTCGCTCATAGAAATCCGTCGTGTACCGATAATTGAAAGAGTTGTCTGAGAATTCTTACTATCTGTTATATTTCTGTTTTTTTATTACGGCTAGTTTGAGAAAAATTAAAAGTGGATTTTGGTTTTTTGTTCAAAATTTGTAGGAAATTGGTATTTGACTAAAGTTATATTGAAGGCTTTTTTTTTTCTGTTCTTTTTTAAGGTTATGTGTAACATCAGTCTCTAATTGTTCGTTTGACTACTCCCTTAATCAAAGAATGCATGGTTTTCTCTTGTTTTTTTTTTTGGTTTAATGAAATATGAAATTTATTTTTTACGTTTATGGGCTATCCGTCTAAAACGCATCTCGATAAAATTATTAATTGAGAAAATCCAAATTTTCATAGGAAAAAGATTTGGAAGAAGACATTAGATAAGGAGGAAATTATGGTATTCATATATTGGTTTGATCCCGCCTTGGTCTCTGATTTGTACTAAGACTACTTAATTCTCTCTTAGGATAAAAATTTTCAGGAGCACATATGAATCATTATAACTTTTCTTTGAAATTATCTTTAGATGTTCGATGTTTGTCACCATTCTTTAAAATATTCGCAGTTTTGAATCACATGTAGGAAGGTTAAAGGCTGCAGAGAGAGCAGCATGTGTGTTTTATTTTTGCGAATCGAAAATAACTCTGTCTGAAAACAACAGATCCTCTTAAACTATAAAGTTGATGGAGCTTATCAGATTAAACCAATGTGTGAAGAGGGGTTTCCCTCACTAAGAATGCAAAAGTGGATAGAAGAACTCCTAGTTTGATTTATCAATAGTGATCCAAAAAAATATTAAGAATTCAAATATATGAGTTTTCTCCTGCTGACTTCGAACATAGGCAGCATCAATAAAGGAAATCTTATGATTTTCCATAAGAAAACAAAGCATATTTCATATCGAGTGAGTTTTTTAATCTGTAGGATCGCTGAAGGCAGATACTTACATATCAGCAATTTCTTTGAACCTTCCAAAGTTAAGAATTATCTAGAACTCCGCTCGTATTTACTACAAGAGACTCCACAGAATTTTGTTAGGAGCAATTGCAGCATTCATGAATAGTTTTGCTGAGATATTATTTAATGTACTCTCTAACGGTAACCGTTGCAATTAATTGCTACTCGTTTTTATTAACTGAGCTGCATTGGAATAAGATCTAATTGCTTCATTCTATTTGTAATCTTCATATATATTTTTCAAAAATGGACGGTCTCCCTGAAATCCAACAAGGCCTTACTCAACAGTAATTTATTTTGCCAGCTCTTCACTTCACTATTTCTCTCAGAACACCTGACGAACCGGTTGAACACCAACAATTGCAGGAAGATCAGGAAGGACTTATCTCACCAGGATTATCACCTCAACAGCAGGATGACTTGCCTCCAAAATCATCTCAGCGACAACAGAATTTAGATAAATCTCTCGGAATTCAACAAAGAGACTCTCTAAACAGCAATCAATCTGGATATAGACCATTTGAAGCCGAGAAAAGCAATCTCACACTCCTTTTAGCGATCTACGCCATTCAAGTACTACTAATCTTATAAGCCTAGCCTTAAATTACTTACTATTATCAAGGGCATGGCGATTTCTTTCTTTGAAAGTTCCCTTGAGATCATCGTCACTGCAAAAGGAGCTGCATTCACAGAGCTGGGAATCTTCTCGCTGATTACATTACCATTCAGCTTTAAGATTCTTTTTGCGCCGTTTTTAGATATCGTATGAGCTCCTCCTCTGAAAAACCAAAGCAATAATGATAATTAGTACTTTATCAGAAGTTTCGGCAAAAGGAAAACCTACATTGTTCCCATTCTTTACATCGTAATTTACTTTTCAATTTTCTTCGCTAATTCTGATATAAAGCTTGGAGTGTTTTCATTAACTATTGCGTTTTTCATTGACAGTTGGGTGAATGATTTCCACAACAATGTCCATACGATTGTCTTGATCGGAGGTTCCATGATGTTTATTGCGGGAATACAAGTATCAGCGTCATTGATTTCGATGCTTGATTCGTTATCTGATAATAGGATATCGCAAATGACGCTTGGGTTCTGACGCTGGTGGCTCCATGTAATTTAACCTATGCAGCGCTGACGCAATATGGAGGAAGGGTCCTAGGCCAGCTTTTGGGCTATTACTTCCTCATTCCACTGAATTCTGTTGAATTCTGCAATCAACACATATGGGACACTCCAAAAGACGTAATAAAAACTCTTAATGTACGCTGCTCATCCCTTTGATAGACACCACTAATAACACTCAAGACCTTTATGATATTCGTTGCCATATGTCACTTGATTTTGGCATTGTATGTACATTTTGTCAAAAAGGAGCAAAATCCCGCAAGACAAGACTACAACAGTCTCACAGACGTCGGAAAATTGGTAAGAATCACTTTATTCGAACTTTGAGATTAACAAAACGATCCAATCCAGTTCAAGGCTCTATATAAAAACAAAAATATCAGAATGTATGTGCTCCTGATCCTCACCTACCCCATATGCCTTACCGTCGTACGAGAATCAACCAGTGTTGTCCTTATCAGAGGGGTTGAATAAATAAATTTTTTTGTAATTATCTTATACCTTTTTAATATAGGGTATGAGAAAGGATCACCTCACCGACATTGGATTATATTGCCTCCCAGTTGCGTTTATCGCTTGCTGGCTTGCGGTAACTCTAATAACTGAAATAAAACCACTAAACTTTCTCATAAAGACTAAGCAATGGCGTAAAACTAGGAAATACCTCACGATAATGATGATTTCTGTGGCAGTAATGATGGTCACTGTAAAAAATTTCCAATTTATGCTTGAAGATAACTTAACTCATTCCTCAGGGTTTTGCAATCGTTGCCATCTACAGCACATTCAATGCAGAGACCAACTATAATACGAATTGGAACCTGCTTTTGCTTGTTAAGTTGATCGATATCCCTGCATTCGCCTTGAGGTCATTGTTCCAAAATAACTTTGTCCAAAGAATCGCTGAGCCAGTAAATTTAACAAATTTTTTAAAGTTTGCTAATGCTTCACTTTGTTTAGGAAATCGCTGGTTCTTTTATCACTACGTTACATGCAATTAGCAACTTTGCTTGGCATGGATATACCTTTACGACTCTCTTCTTACTCGAAAACGTCAATTTGTATGTGCTTCTTGGAATTACTTGGGGTATCGGAGTGGTCTATTTAATTACAGTGGGACGATACATTGCCAAGACTCTTGATGCTAAGCATAGATCTGAGTAAATAGAAATTTTTTAGTATTTTGCTCAGGCTTAATTTACTAGGTTCGACGTTCAAATGCCCATCCCTAAACAAATCCTAAACCAGTATTCTGATATCCCTAATGGAGATGAGGCCAGAGAAGAGAAATGCGAAACATCGTTGAAGATATAAGAGACATGGTAATGTGAAAAATAATATTAGTATTTTTACAATTTCTTGAAACCACTTTGCGTGATTATTTGATTGAAGTCCATTTTGTTTTTTTTATCATTTGTGATACAGAAGTCTCTGAATAAATATGCATGTTTGATTCGTTAGAATATGCATAAAATTAAATCTAGATAATAACTGCTTGATAAATGTGCTTTCCATTACATAAAGCAGGATTTGTAATGGTTAATAAGACTCGCTTCGATTTCTCTAAATTGAAATAACTGCTGAAATCTAGATTCAATTCATAACTATATAAGCTATACCTATTAAATCTTAATCTGCTAACAATAATGATGAGAGACAGTTTTTTGGTTCGCCGAGATGTTAAATAAGATGTGAATTTACCACGCATGCAACAAAAAAATCCATGATTAAGGAATTACGAGCAGGGGTTACTCCAAACTCATATATATGCATATGAATATATATATCATTGTCTCCTCTTAAGCTGCTGATAATTAATTCATACTTACCATATTTCTTTGTCCGTCTATCATTTTTTCTTTGTATTTTAACTTAATTTTTTTTCTTTGTGAATTTTTTATCCATTAACGAATGATATTTCTTCAGAAAAAAAATGATTTCTAAATGATACATCCTTTTCCCGACTCACTGGTGTTAGATTGCTACTCCGTATTTGTATATCTGCAAACCTGGAAGAAAGGGATATCTGTACACGCTCTTCGAGAGGGTTTACTTTGAATTTCGAGCTTGGTCAAACAGAATTTCGATCTTTTCTAACACCAGTGTTCATCCATTTAATAAAGAAACAAATCCTGATACTCCTGAGATTTGTTTGAGCATACAGGTTCTTTTCTGTTCAACCCGCAGTTTTACATCTGAAATTCTTTGAGTCTGGTAGATAGGAATCCTCACAATAATGAATTCATGCGTTCTGGTTTCGTCTTAGTTACTAGATCCATTGATTCATCTGAGTTGCTTTTTTTCTCTCAGCATAAGTCATCATCGATCAGCTTCGAATTTCTGGTTCTTTTGCAAGCAATATAACCTCTGCAACATCTTTGAATTTCTGAAGAAGCACCCAAGTCGTTGAAAATGGTATTGCTTCAAGTGAGAAATTTGATGGAGTGATTTATCATGCTCTGCAATAGATGAAGCCTTGTGTTTGAAACTGATCGCTACAAGGTAATCCAGTTAGTTCTTCTTCATATTGCCAGTGGGAATTCTGCAGGTATTTTAAGCAACTGCTTATCACTGCGGTCCACGAGAATCGGCGATCGAACCTGCTGCTTCGCCTTCTAGATAATACAATTTATCTCGGCGATTATGAGTTTTCTTTAATTCCTTAATTGATTATAATCTGCCAATCTTCCTCTTATATAGTCTCCAGGGTGAGTTTCTAGAATGCTGGTTGGTAATAAATTGTTGGAGTTAATTCATCTGCAAATATGAGAAGAAATCTGACATTAAAAATAGAATCTTCGAGACTAGTTACTGCAAAGAATTCAAACAGGAAAATTGGCAAGTAACATGTTTTCGGATTGTATATTGATCGATTCGATCTTCGTTGCTCGAGTCATTAGACTTTCCAGTGTAAAGCACCAGCAGCACTTGTTAGCTACAGAGAACTTCTCAGGAATAGAAGGGACTTCTCAGTTTTCGGCAAGTTTGGTTCAGTATTGGTCTCAAGGAACCATTATATCATCAATATTCGTTCTTTTACTGGATCTAATTCTTCAAAATTTTGGTGCTTAGTGGTAATGTAGAATTCATTCGAAAACATATTGTGAGTGTTCTTATGTGAGACTAATTTGCTAAGGCATGGATGGAGTCCAAACGCCTAATCGATTGGAATCCCGCTACGCAGAAGGAATTGTACGCTAAATTAAGAAATATTAGAGCTATCTTGAGAGTTTTTGCGATTTCGATTTATTCTGATATTGATTATCACTTAGAAAATGGAAAAATTGACGTTGCCAAAATGAGTATTGAGAGAGGATCAACGAAGAATCGCTAATCTTAGTAGTCTCCTCAAAGAATTCACGTTTAGTTAATTATTTTGAGCTTTCAAGAAGATTAAATAAAAGGAGATTTATATCGCCATGCCAATTTCAAATAAACTACAAGACAACTAATGATTTATAAGTCACTCTTCTCCTACGTTGTATAAGCGCGCAGCAGTGCACGTGGCATGGTTATTGTCATTATTTGAGAGCCCTTTACACAGGAAGAAGCCTAAGATCATTTTAATTGAAAAGGTGGGTCAGCATCGGAATCCACTGACAAGTCAGTAGTACCACGAATTAAAATACTGATTGTACATAATATCCAGTATTCATTTCTTATAAAAATACAATTAAAGGAGATCTTGCTGCTAATTGAGCGCTAAAGGCCTGGTAAATTTGACTATCTGTCTTGATATAGTTTTTATTGATTTGCGACCCCCTTAGTGATGCATTTGCGTCTCCAGCATGTCATGTCAGAGTATTCATTTATAATTGTTGGAAGGAAAGCTTTCTCGAAATGATGGTAAACTGACTCCCGGCCAAGATATTTCAAAGTTTTCTGAATAAATATTTATGCATATCGTCCAGGCACCTCTGCTATCGCCGAATTGGCAGTAGGAAGGATTGTGTTAAGTCATTCTATTGACGCTTTGGAAAGTTTCAATTTTACCAGAAAGAACATCAGAAAGTTGAAATAATGCGTTGAGAAGTTTCTATCAAATCTAGAATACCTCTTGATCTCTAACATTTAATCGTTATTCTCAGTCATTATCAAGGTTTTTCTGAATGAGTCTTTACAAACTGAATTTGATGAAATAAACTCGAAAGAAATCTCCAACTTTTTGCTCGGAAACATGATGATACTAAGAGGAGTTCTCTATGTTGAGATTTTATACATTATACTCGAAAAGTATTCATTGGAATATTATTTACCAAACCTTTACCAAACAGGGATCTTAATGAAATTAATCAATAATCATAAATCTTTAACTTGAGTCAATATATATAAGAATGGGTTCTTTTAATTCCATTGAAGAATAATTAACTAACTTATAAATATTATTGATAGTCTGTTGGATTCTTATGAATCCCTTATTCAATCAGTCTTATAGAGACCGTGTTTCTTCGCATACTCTTCACAGTTCACCACGCATCTGAACTTTGGTTTTCCTTTTTCCAAGTGGTTGAAAGCTTTTGGGAAATCTTCGAAACTGAAGAATTCACACATTGGGAGAATGTTGTGTAAGGCGGAGAATTCCAGCATGGCTTGCGTCTCTCTTCTGGTCCCAACAAAGTTACCAACAATGGCAATGTTCTTCGCAATGATCTGGAAAGCATTCAAAGTGAAATTCTCCCCAGCTGGAGGAGCGCCGACCTGGACGAAAGTTCCTCCAGGAGCAGTTAAGTCGACATAGTGACCCCACATTTTTTCGTTGGAGACACTCAACGTGTTGATGACGACGTTGTATCGAGAAGCGTACTTCTCCAACTCGGCCATGTCGACGGAGCTTATGACTTCATGGGCTCCTAGCTTCTTGATCTCATCTGCCTTGTCTTTAGTCGATGACAAAGCGGCAACGTGGCAACCGAATTTTGCTGCATACATCACAGCCAAATGTCCAAGGCCTCCGATACCAATGACAGCGACGCGGTCACCAGGTTTGGCATAACGGGCAAGTGGAGCATGGACGGTGACTCCAGCGCACAATAGAGGTGGAGTCCTATCGGATGGTAGGTTCTTCGGGACTTTGAAAGCGAATCTAGCTGGTTGTTGGAATGCTGTGGCATATCCTCCCCAGTACTCTCCATAGGTGGACCTGACATCAAAAAATGAAGAGCCTAAGCAAGCGTTTTCCAATCCCATCCTGCAAGCATCGCAGTTGTTGCACATATCTCTGAAAGGTCCGTAGGCGACTCTGTCTCCAACCTTGAAGTTTTTGACATTCTTGCCAACTTTGGAGATAATTCCAACAATTTCATGTCCTGGCGTGAGTGGGTAGTTTGAAGGACCCCAGTGGCTTCGGGCAGAATGGGAATCGGAGTAGCAGAGACCAACGTAGCAGACGTTGGCTCTGATTTCGTCATCTCCGATTTCTTCGAATTTGAAAGGGAATTTAACGAACTCGTCCTTGTTAAGGAAAGTCCAAGCTACAGCATCGGCGTCTTTCTCGTCTTTGACATGAGTGTAGTGCTTATGAGCATATGGATTCTTTTCAACCATTTCTCTGCAAAAATAATTTAATTTTTTTCGAAATTATAATTATCACGCAGAACACATAATTTACTGTCGAGAGAAGCTTCTGTGATAAAATTGAAGTTCAGAATAAACAAACTCAAATAAAATTTCTTGTTGGCGATCAAGTGCCTGCTAGGAAGTCTCTATAACCTCATTTCGGTTATCTTCCAAGGTTAGATCCATATTTTTAAAGACACTCTCTCTATATTTGGCAAAAGTCTATGGTATTTTCGCTGTATCACCTCAATGAGCTCGGAAAAGTCCTGTCCTTGTTTCAAAAAAGCAATTTTCACAATATTTAAACCAACTCTTTGAGAAATCGAAGCGAGAGAACCCTTTCTTGAAGGATTCTAATTGGGTCAGTGAGAAGCACCAGAATACAACTCAGATCCTTCCTGGCCTGAGATTCATAATGACGTCACAGCTGTGACTGTCTCTACTGAAGAAACCATTCAGCAAGTAAGGAATCACTGGTAAAACACAACAAAAAGCTAAAATATTATTATATAGAATGGTGGAAGGTTTTTGAAGTTGGAAATAGTTGAATATGAACCTCATCTTTGTTAGTTCTTCTGCCAACTTGCCCTTTCAATCATTTTTTGAGACAATTTGCTGGTCAGTTAGCGCTATAGAAGATGGTACATCCCGACTTGTATAATTTTAAGAAGAAGCTTCGATATCTTGAATTTTGTCGAAGTAGAATTCTAAAAAACGGAGAATATGAAAATTTTATCATGTCATCTGAGACGGTAATTGAGGTTAATTATGCTAGTCTTTCAGGTAGTCATAGGTAGTGGATATTTTTTTATACTGTTTTTCAAAGCATTAACTTCTCATACGCATTCTAAAGTCTAAGAATTCGGACTCCGTACACGTTACTATCAAGGTTCATAGTAGCATTATTGTTTGAAACATAGGATTCCATTGAGCTCTCTTTACTATGCGGCACAATGAGAGATGATGACAACTAATTTCAGTGAATTTTTGATTAATTCAAGTGATTTAAATCATTGATGCTAGTGCTGCCGAGACAGTGAAGGTAGCACCAACGAATTTTTTTTGACGAAAATACCTGTAAAAATTCCGCCCGTTAGAAATGATTGATTCTTTGGGGCAATATATATTTAATGAGAAAACAGATATATCACTGATTAATCTGAATTCAAATTATGATATTAATTTTAACAGAGACGACCCATTGTAATGGTGGAATACAACACCGTGATCTTAACTTTTTGACTCAATAGATAGAATTCAAGTGTAAATTCTATGATAGGACATAATGATATTTTTGATTGAATTAATCCAATAACTCTCTTATCTTTCGTATTGTGTCAATATAAAATAAGATTTGATTCATTTAATTTCATTGAAGAATAGCTAATTAACTCATCAATATATATAGATATAAGTAATATGTTAATCATTATGAATTCCTTATTCTGTCTTATAGAGACCGTGTTTCTTCGCATACTCTTCACAGTTCACCACGCATCTAAACTTTGGTTTTCCGTGTTCGAGGTGGTCGAAAGCTTTTGGGAAATCCTCAAAACTGAAGAATTCGCACACAGGTAGAATATTGTGCAATGCAGAGAATTCTAACGTGGCCTGAGTTTCTTTCCTGGATCCAACTATGGAACCAGCGATGGCGATATTCTTAGCAATAATTTGGAAAGCGCCGAAAGAGAACTTTTCTTCAATAGGAGGGACACCCACCTGAACAAAAGTTCCACCAGGAGCAGTCATGTCGACATAATGACCCCACAATTTTTCATTGGTGACACTCAGCGTGTTAATGATAACATTATAGCGAGAAGCATGCTTATCTATCTCAGTCATGTCAAGGGAGCTAATAACTTCATGGCCCGATACGCCAAGCCTGGTGACCGCGTCGCTATCATTGGTATTGGCGGTCTTGGACATTTAGGTGTGTTGTACGCAGCTAAATTCGGGTGTTACGTTACTGCTTTGACATCATCGAAAGACAAAGTGGAAGAGATCAAGAAGCTCGGAGCCCATGAAGTTATTAGCTCCCTTGACATGAGTGTAGTGTTTGTGAGCATATGGATTCTTCTCATTCATTCTTGTTGGAAAACCTTTTCAATGTTCTTCGAAAATATATTAATTATAAAGCATAGTATATTTACTGTAAATAGCGATGTCAGAGTTTTAAACTGAGTCAGTAACACAGAACACGAACCAGAACTATCAAAATGAAATCTGATCACCAAAAAAATGGAGCCTAGCAGCAAGCTGCCTCGCCTTTAGAGGTTCATCTCGACAAATAGCCGGTCTTGAAAAACAGTTTTTTTAGTTAAAAAATTCATTCGGAATTTTCTGCGCGAATTGAATATGGGAAGCTGGAAATGAAGTTTCTAACTCAAGTTGCAGAGTAGATCAGTACTAAAGATTAGATTTAGAATACCAATTTAAGGTCTCATCTTGTTACAGATATTATATCCTTGCTTTACAAGACAACAATGATAATTCTTAACCTTGTTTTGCTTAAATCACCAAGAGCCGAATCAAACTTCAGCATCTGTGAATCAGATTTTCGTTGGTATTCTTATTTTTTCCAAACAAGTCGCGAGTGCTTCGGGTATTTATAACAAATAGAAAATAGTTGTTGTATATGTTACCAGGATACTACAAGTACTAAATATGAACTTTCATAAAATAAATGATACTTACAACAATAATACAACAAGTGGTATTGAAGTTTGAAATTATATTTCCTGCTTCTTTTCTTCCTCTCTTTCAAAGAAATATCAGGGTCGCAAGTATTTACGGAATGAAAATATGAGTAGCTTAGTATTCGTTATCTTCGGCAAAAGCCAAATTTCTAATAAAGTGCTTATTTATTCTGAGATCAATCAAAATGTTAGGAGTCATAAAATTTGATTTTATTAGTTATTAGAGCAGGAATCTAATATTTGTTGTAATTTTCGAGTTGTTGAAATTAGGAATGTTTTAAGTTAATAGGTATATATTTAATCATTTTCTAAATAGAACTTCTTCTAAACGTCAGGAAACAGCCTTTATAAATACAAAGGGAAAATTTTTTGGCTCTTTGATTCGCTGGGATGTTAATTTAAGCGTGCATATAGATAGATGCATATTACAATTCATGAATAAGGAATTACGAGCAAATGCTCTTCCGTAACTCGTATTTAAAAAACTGCTCAAACAAAAAATGATGTGGATACTTAAATCATTCTTACTTTGCATTCTTCGGTCCGTCTCTTTTATTACATCCTGAAATTGAGATTTTTTTGTTTTTTTGTATTGCTAATGATACTCTTTCGAGAAAAAAAAAATTAAATTCTTTAATAGTAACTTTTTCCTATCGCTGTTCAAATGGATGAGTGTAACTCCAAACGAACGGTTTTTTGCATTTTTCGAGAGAGTTTATCGAGTTTCGAACTTGGAATCATGGCAGAAGTTGAACTTCTTTCAACACCAGCATTCTTCCAGTCAGTAAAAAAAACTTGGATGTCCAGTGCTTTCTCTTCGCATGCAGGTTCTTATGATGATCCAGCAGGCAGTTCTCCAATTAAAATTCATTGCTTCTAGCAGATAGAGTTTCTTGCGATGATGCTTCATACGTTGTAACTTTTTATTTGTCACAAGCAGTTGCTTAGTCATCAGAGTAATTCTTTCTTCAAATTCTTTTTATTTTGCTGATCAGTTTCCAATATCAGAATCCTTAGTAAGCAACTCAACTGCTTGAGTCAATCAGTTTTGCCTTTAAGATCAATCTCACCGTGTTCCGCCAATGCACCAATTCATTGAAATTGGTATTGCTTCAGGTGAGAAGCTGAATGAAATTTATGAGTAATCATGATCTTTAATGTATGAGAAGTTGTTAAAAACTCCTCTTTCAACCTGGTGCAACTGCTTTGCTTCGTTTATGTAAAAACTACTAACTTCTGCAAGTTACATGAACTTGCGGATCAACCTGCTGCGACTAATTCTAAGTAATTCGAGATATCTTGGCGAGATCGAGTTTTCTTTAACTCCTTAATACATTATAATCCTCTAACTTTCTGCTTATATAGCCGCATGGGTCCCTTTCGAGAACGTTGACGAGTAATGAATTGCTGACGTTAATAAGTTTCCACACAGGTTTAAAGAATCTGGCATTACAAATAGAATTTTCGAAAGTAATTACTGCAAAGAAAATATATTTATCAGTAAATCATTGAGATTGCCTCTGGAGTCTGTTGATGTCGTATTTCATAGAAGTATTTGCGTTCCCTTTGCAATACTGACCTAAAGCTTCTAATTTTATGGAAGTATTTTGATATTCTCAAGGCTATTTCTCATAAAGTGAGACAGTGCTGTTCCCATGTACAACAAAAACACATTAAATACCCTCATCTTTACTGGAAATAATTCTTCACAATTTTGAAGCGCAGAGAAAATACATGATCTGAGGAGTTGCTGATACGCTTCACTGGCAAAGTACGGATATGGTGTATCGAACTCGCTTTTTTTTTTTAAGACAATCTACAATGAAATCCGTTGCGCTGTGAAACTGAATCAAAACCCTCGTATTGTGAATTGCTTCCAGTGCACACTAGTTGAATTAGGAGACTAATATTTCATTCTCATTTCTATCTCAGGTCCTCGAAATTTGCCTTGAAACTGTTAATAATGAGTTCGAAATTCGAGTTATAAATCTAAAGACATCACTCTAAAAAGATGATATGTATATATAAAAAAAGTGTTCACACACAACTTTCTGAACTCGCAAGATTCAAGTTATATCCAGTCGATAATTTGAATCTTTATGAATAAAATTGATTATTTTCACTTGAAACAGCATGTATCCTTTAAAAGGAAATTGCAACAAAAACAGATACAACTCAAGCTTACCTTAAGCAAACTGATCCTCTAACTTCCGGAGTTTTGCGTCCAGGTCCCCAAATACCTCCCTAAACATCCTTTCAACATAGTCCGTTTGATTTTCTAAGTGCTCATCAAGCACTCTCGCCAAATCAGCGTTCGGTGTTTTCAACCCAGTTAATTTATTGTTTTTGGTTTTTGAACTCCTTAGCGGAGTTTCCTCAATGCTGGACAGCAGCCCCGAACTTGGACTGTTGTCTGGAATTACTCCCATATTTTTCCCCTGCTTTTTTGTATTACTGCCTTGTTTTGCAGGCGAATCGCTGCTTGCCAGCCCTGCAAATTTACTCAAACGCCTCCTATTAAGTAGTGATAAGGTAAATATATACTTTCCTTCGTAATTGCTACCTTCTTCCGTCTCTATCAAGTCCAGCAAGATTCTTCGCCTTTGCGGCCGCGACTTTACTGTAATCAATCGTCAAGTTCAACCAGATATTGTCTGACTTATAGACTTCTTCATAGTTTTTTCCCACCGATTTTGAGGACGGCACCGTGATTAAATCAAACAGTTTGCGGTTCGTCAATATTTCGAACTTCGCTGCTCTGCGTTGGGAAATTCTCAGCAAGTTCGCTCCTTCATGAGGATACTCCGCTACTAATCGCCTAAAGTCATCGAAATCGATTCTTTGCAGGTCGGCGTAGTGTCTGCTTAGCGCAGAACACCAATGTCTCGCTGTCTTCATCAGAAGAGTCTCGAGCCCGAAATAAGAGATTGACTCCACTTTTTCGTAGAGTTGCTTGGTTGAATTGGAAAATAACTCTACGACTCCTCTTTCTAAAATGTAGAGACCATTGGTGAGTTCACCTTCCAGGTAAATTATCTATGGAGATTCAATTCAGTCAGTGAATCAGAATATATAGGGAGCAATACCTCGCCTGGAGTAATGATCTGAGGTTTGAGATAAACGATAAATTTTCCAATGAAATTGCTTGACCTGTTTCTCAAAATCTCAACTGCATTGATGATTTCCTTATATCTATGCGCCTTCATTTCCTCAGCAAGATGCTTGTCGAGAAGTGCGAGATGCTCTTGTCCATAGATCAATTCTCGGTGGCGAGCCCAAATGTAATCGTAGTACATGCGTATATCTTGCTGAAGCTCATTCGGTAAATGATAATAGCTATATGAAGCGTTTAGAGTGCAAATTCGATGAGTTAACTAACCTCATATGCTCGTTTATAAAGTCCATCTTCGTAGTAAACAGGTCATACCCTTTATCAATGTCCTTTACTAGTGAGGCCATAGACCCGAATATCGTTGCGGAAATCACCTGCCCAAGGATCAGTACGATCGTCGCATAAATCCTTTCGGGATTGGTCTCGGCTGGTACATTCTCTCCGACCATCATTTCCAAGCCCAGGTACAGAGCGTATACGTATTTCATGTAGAACTAATTACGAAAAAGAAAAGTTATCCAGAGATTTCAATGGAATAAATCGTAATACGTCATCAGCAAACTCGTTGCTACCCAGAATGAGATAGTAGAGACACCCAACCCAGTGGGAAACCAGAAAGAACAGCAGAAACAATCGGAAGATACGCCAGATATTCGCACCTCGAATATTATCAAGGAATTTCAGTATTTTTCCCAGGCGGAGTATCCTTGGCAGTCGAGAGAGCTGGAAAATCCTTGCACTCTTGCCCAGCGAAACTCCAAACGCCTCGAGAACCTCTTCAAAAGGAAACGTCGCGAACAAATCGAATATGAACCAAGTTTTAACATATTTTATTCTGATCTTTTTGATATCCATCACGAGTTGATGCTTCGAGTCAATATACCCAGTCAGAAAATTGAAAATAAGATCAAACCAGAAAAGGACTCCAATGAAAGTCTCCAATGCGCTTCTACCTGCTGAAACGACAAGAGCTGCAGATATTTTGAATCAGAATAAATAACTCTTAGTAATAGGATATTACATAGGGAGATGTCCAGCGGGATGAAGAATAAATTGTAAAACACGCAGCAAATGATGATAGCGTCCCAGGCGCGACGTGCTGTAGAATGCGGGTATATGACCCACCATGGAACCTGACTGATCTGCTCTGGGTCAAGCTGAGAGGATTCTATTCCGGTGCTTTTTTTCAGTCTCTGCAGGATGGTTAAAAAGTTACTCTACATAAGCGATGATAATGCTTTGAATTACCGTTGTAATTCCCAAAACTTTGCCAGAGTTTTTGTTGTTCTTCTCTTTAATGAGATCCAAATTTCTCTTCGTAAGGATCCTCTTCCGTCTGGCATTTCTTCTTATAAGGAACGTCACGAAGCCCGTGAGATTATGCTTTTCTGCAGCAGAAATCTCGTCGGAAAGAAGGTAGTCCATGCCTTCACTTTTCGCTCTGTTTATTATCTTTATAAAAGCCTATATCGGTCAAATTTCTTAATTGAGAAAGTTCAGGCTAAAATCTTATTACTCTTTTCCAGGAGAGGTATTTCGGATCGCCTGGATCCGCAAAAGAAGCTTCGTTGGTAATGATTTTATGGATGATTTCTTTTTGGGTCAATCTCCGCTTGCACATACATTTCTGGACCCTATTCCCAAAATAATTAGATTCAACAGCTGTTATTGAAGGAATACAGGGATAGCTGCGCTTGCACTACGGATTGCTTTCGCTTGGCTGCTATGTTGGAGCCTTGAGGAGGAGGAACAAGTACTTGTGCGATTAATGACGCTTTATTTTCTTTTTCTGAACTAGGACTGTGAGGTTTTGACTTGATTTCAGATTTTCCCCCGCCAAAGTTGAAAGCAATTGCTGCTTCCATAAATGCTTTTCGTGCGTCTCTGTCTTTCTTGTCATTTATATTCTTTTCAAGCGTTTTTCCTCTCCTCCTAATTAACCCAAGAGCAGACTCGCTAAGGATTTCTGAGATCATTTCAGGCTTGAATTCTGCTTTTTCCTCTTTCTTCGTGATAACATTTATAGAAGGCTTTCTTTGACTCTCGGTTAGACTAGCCTTGGTTAAAGAGATGCTCTCAGCCATTTGAATATGTTGATTTCCGTCATGCAGGTTTGGTGTATCAACTGACTCTTTCACTCGAATGTCTGGAGGAATTTCAAACACGCTCCGTTTGCTCTCCTTCTGATTTTTTTCAGCGACCGCTTTTCCCAAATCAGATGGTTTCTTACTTTCTGATACCTCGGCTACGAAGCCAAAAAGAATTGAGTCTGGCTGAGATTTTTTAGGTCCATTTGTGTTTGTCTCAGAAATGATATTCACGGTAGCAGTTTTGTCGGAGAGGGCGTTCTTATTTTCAATGACATTAACCCCTACATGTATTTTTGTATTTGTAAGAACTGTATTTGTATTTGCAGTACTAGTGTTCACTATTGTACTAGTCTTTGTATTTGCATGGGCATTTTGAGTATTTGGATTTTTCACGGTTGTATTATTACTTTCAACGCCAAGGCTATTATTGTGTGTATTTGAGTTTGTCTCAGCGTTTATATTCGAAGTTGGCTTTACCTCAGCAGTATTTGCGTTCTTTGCCATTGCGTCGAGATTTGGACTCACATTTATATTTGGACTTGCAATTCCACTTTTACTTATGTTTGCATTAAGTTGCGAGTCCAGAGCTACTTTTTTATCTGCTTTTACAGTTGTACTCCCAACATTTGGTGCAGTTATACTTATACTTGTATTTGCATCTTCTTTTGTACCGGGACTTGTATTTATATTCGTGTGTGTATTGGAGGTCGTTGCGGATACTTGTACTGTTAAATTGACCCTCGCATTTTCCTTTGGATTTCCCATTTCGTTGGTCTTAATAGGTTTATCTCTATTTGGATCTACAGTTACACTTAGATTTCCCTTAGTGTTGATCTTAGCCGCAGATACATTTGAATTGATTGGGACATCCGTATGCATATTCACGACCGCAATTCCACTTAAATCTCTGTGTGTGTTGGGATCTTCATTCTTATTCGCACCAGTGTTTGTTTTTTTGCTGTCTTTGACATTTGCTGATTTCATTTTATCTGCCTTTGCTACTTCATTTCTCTTTTTAGTTTCTTTGTTCCTGGTTTTCGCTTCAATTGCAAAAGCATGTAGAGCTATCCCAGCATGCATATTCCCCTTTATATTTTCTACCTCATTGGTGGTTAGTGATGCTTTTGAATCTATTTTTGCTATCGTATTCCCCGTTGTATTGGGGGCTGTGCTCTTATTCGCGTCAATTGCAAAAGCAAGTAGAGGTATCTCAGCATTTGTATTTACCTTCGTATTTCCAATACTGACAACCCCTTTGGTATCTTCTGTTGCATCTGAATTCCCTTTTAAATTTGTTATTGCATGTGTAGTTGTGTTGTTTGTGTTCGTATTCTCCGCCATCGCTATATCCAAACTTCTTTGAGCTTTGCTATCAGAGTTAAAATTATTAACTATGGGGTGATTTTGCGGCTCTGTTTTTCGTATTTTCTTGTTCGATTCGCCCATTAATACCATTGATGACAGTGTTTCAGACTCTTTCCCTAAAGGTGGCAAACCATCGCTCTGTTCTGAAAGATTACGCTTAGAACTTTCATCCCGAGAATCCGCTTTCTGCGGCAGTGTCCTCTTAGAGATGGTCTCTAACCCCAATGAAGTTTGGTCTCGCTGTGTAATTGTGCTTTCAAATTCAATGCCTTTCACAAGCCTACGTTTCTTAGTGTTTACTATCAAAATTAGCAGTATGAGACTCTTGCGTACTAAAATTATGGTTTACTAAATAAAAACTCCGGTAGCG
>ENA-UOTZ01000763-UOTZ01000763.1-compost-metagenome-genome-assembly--contig:-NODE-763-length-25954-cov-4.799281_pt1 | contig 25954 bp, 19 predicted proteins | sample MGYA00238144_ERZ746983 | MGnify/ENA primary metagenome ERZ746983 (study PRJEB28759, sample SAMN06268863) | compost metagenome | isolation source: single cell | place: USA: California, Emeryville, Joint... | reverse complement strand
AAAAAAGGAAGTTGATTATTTGGATAAACATTGAAAACTAAGAATACTGATTTTCGAGCGGCTATTCCTTTAGGAATCGTTAGAACGGTGAGAACTTTAGTTCGATATTTGTTAGATATATATGTTGAATACTAACTTAGCATTACTTTGAGATATCATGTCTTGCTGACAGGCAATACAATTCTTCGACTCACCAGGATTGGAATAGTATTGCATATGACCACAGCCAAGTACTACTGCCTTCAACGGTGGATCGTAGTCTTGAAGTTTAGCTTCACATCCTATTCCTAACCCTTTTGGCTATGAATTGATGATACAATCATTTTAAGAGAGAATAAGTGTTACTGCGTTAGTTTCAAGAGTGATACTATTATCTATAAAATCATCAATCATCAATGTCAGGGCTATTTTGAAAATGCTGTATTGATGTTTCTTGGTTTCCAAGATTTTAACAAGGAAAACTTTCAACTTCTGCAGGCTGTATTTATCACTTCGTGATCGGATTTCCTAGTCACCCCCATTAAACCAAATAAATTGATGTAGTTTTTGTTACATCTAAAATAACTTCGATTGACAAACTTTTTAGCATATACGATAGTAGTTCCTCCAGAATATCATCAAGCGAGTTTATTACAACATCTGCCTTTGGATTTCCATGATAGGATGACTCAAGCCTTGACTGGAAGACTGAAATTTTGTCAAATAACTCAAACCATGTATTTTGTTTCTAATAATTTGGTGACCGGTAAATTTGCAGTTCTCTCTCTTGAGGGGAATTTTACTTGATGAGCGCCATCATCGTTCTCGCGGAATATTTCAATACAGATATTAAGGGGCTCCTTGAGCTTTTCAGTGTGCTTTTGTGTTATCAGGTGTTTCTGCTCAATGCATTTCCGAGCGTATTGTTCAAAAATCTTTAATAAAAATTTTAAGCGCCAGATTCCAAGTGATTCAATTTTGATACTTCGAACTGCAATCTTATTGCTTGCTCAATGCCAGCAGACCCGCCTCTCTTTCTTTCGAGGTGTGCTTGAGCTTCTTTTATATTGTATTTTCTGCAGAGCTCGAGACAATCATCCTGAGGATAATCGTTCATTTTTAAGGCTTTAATGATTCTCTTCTCGATGCTTTTTCCATGGTCGCCTGCCTTCTCTTTAGCACGACAAAGCAGATCGATGTGAAGGATAAGTAGTTTATTTTCAATGAAATCTCCTTGCTGTCGCCCTTCTAACATTTTGTCTAGATATTCTAATTGCATGTCTGGTTCTGGTGATAGCGCCCAAACAAACACCTCTTCATCGGACTTGAAAAATTTATCAATTAACTTCTTTGTCTCTTCGCAGTTTATAAGAACCTAGTTTCTTGGTAAAAAGATAGGGTCAAATTCAACTTACCAAGTCTCTCATCCTTTCCAAAATGCAGTTTTTGAGCTCTTTGAATGATTCGAGATCATTTTGCCGAATATTGGGAAGATACTCCGACAATCGTTTGAATATTTTAAGCTTCCATTAGAAAAAGAGTGTAAGTGTCAAAACCAGAAGTGAGTAGATGTTACCTTCGAGGCTTTGTTAACTGTACCTGGTAAAAATATCTCAAATGCTCGTTTGTATTGTTTATCTAAATAGTATAGGTAGCTTGTCACCTCGATGCTAGATCGAAAAGAATATGAGGTTAAAAAGATTTTCTCAAGGAAATAATACAATGGAGTTAGCTGGGATAATCGCAGGAAATTTCTTAGATCTTCTCCTTTCGGCGTCGAATATTTGATGAGGGAAAGAACAAGTTCATTCTTCTCGCTTTCGATAATTTCAGGAGTAAAATGGTGACTCAATTCTTCAGCAAAATTGACGAGTCCACCATCACTCTTCGCATTAGGAAGGTTCATTTTAAAATTCATAATGAGAAGTTCATCAGTCAACTCCTTGGGATGTCTGAGAAAATAATTAGCGTATGCAATGCATAATCCTTTGTCAATAAAATAGTATTTTTCTGAGCGAATAACTTTCGTCACAAAAAATCCGAGATTGCCTTTGAGCTTCTTCTCTTGTTCTCCTGTAAAACCTTTCGTCAACACATCGTAAATTCTCATAAATAAATTTTCATGTATATCAGCATGTTCGCTTGGATCAAATGTTTCATGCATTTCTCTCAGATTTTCGGACAACTCATCAACTATTCTGGCGGCTTCTCCGGTAAATAACAAGAGCAAAAGGTTGATCGTCACAGTTGGCTCGATTTCAAAAAGAAGCCTCAAATACTCCTTTTCAAAAACAGCTACTATAATGTTCTCAAGAATGCTTCTCCATTTGGTGTCGGGAAGATTCTTAGCTGTGAAGCAAAGGCGCCCTTTAAAGCACATTTTTAATAGCCAGAGACACTGATATCCGCTTCTCCGAAACTCTTCCAAATTCGATGCTCCAGTCTTCCCCTTCATATAATCATTGATCAGTTTTACAAATGGTAGAACAACGTCTTCTTGCTCCGTCACTATGTATATCAGAGCTGCATTAAGATTAAGCTCAAGGCACAAAGTTTGCAATGCTGGGATATCCTGGCGTTTAATATCAAGATTAAGAATCATATGCTGCAGTAACTTATGCTTCCCTTGATTTTCATAAAAATAGGCAACTTCTCGAAGAACTGAATCAGGGATGTATTTGATTTTGTTTAGTTTGATGAAGGGTTCTAAACATCCCAGAAACTCCTCATTCAGCCCTAAGTTGCAAACGATTTTTTTTATTTTGATAAAAAGTAGTTCATAGTCTTCGAACTCGAGTGAGAAATCCGCTAAACTCATGAGAGAGTCAGCTCTTTGATCTTCATCCTCTATTAATCTTTGGACTCCTTTCTCATCTTTTTCATAAAATAGTTTCTTCTCAATATACTTCAAAAGCTTGTCTTGAATACTGTCTATAATAATGCTCCGTCTCTCTTCGGCTGAGGCAGGAAGATCTGTTAACTCCTTAATGCTAGATCTGTTGATTTCAACTGCAACAGTTAGAAAAACGAAGAATTGATCTTCTTCGAGGATTTTCAAAAGGTACTCAGTGGAGGATAACAACTTTATCGTGTGGATAGACTTCTTCCCAAGAATTAAGATCTCGTTCTTTTTGCAAGAGATGGAATTTTGATAGTAATCTTTCGTGCTACTTTGTAAATCTTTGAGATAGGATTGAGCCAGAAACTCAATATCTTGAACATAATCAACATATTTAATGGGGGTTGTTGCTATTTGATGAACTGATTCTTCTTTCCAACTCTCGCTGAGGTTCAAAGTATTATCACAAAGTTGAAATTCGCTCGTGTGGATGATATGCACCAGAGATTTCTTATCAATTGCAAAGACAAGATTTTCTCCAATCCAACCACAAAAGATGATCTCAAAATCCAGTTGAATGTGAGCCACCATTGGAAAAACAGCTCGATCTCCTTTTTCAAAGAGCTCAAACAGGTGGATGTGAGTACCCCAACCGACAGCTAAATAGGCCTTCGACTTTTCGTTCTCCTTGCTTCGAAAGTTGGATCGTCCCCAACTCAGCGAAGGAATGCTATCATCGATGATGTGTGATGGGCGAAGAAATTTATGAACCACTTCAAGAACAGGATGAATGGAGCAGATCATCACCACACTATTCGAACCGATTGCTACGAAAGTTTGCTTAAGAATTTCTCCGCCAAGAATTTGAGCACACCAGGCGTTATTATTCAAAATATCAATGCTTGTGGCGCATCCAGCGCTCTTAGTAAAAAGTGTGGATGACTGAGTTTTATACATGAGAGTGATTTTCGTAACTTTGGTAGTAAGAATGTTTCCAAGTACGTCGCTTGAAATAAAATTGAGTGGATTTGACGTCCAAATTTTCACACTTAAAACCGGAGCCTTGAGATCAGTCATGTGTTTCAGTTGCTTCTTCTCCTTAACATCCCAAACAGCAGTTGCACCGCTGACATAACCAGCAACGATCACATTAGTCTCAGAGGAGAAATCCAAACAGGTAATGGCACCAAAACTTTTTTCTTTGGCCGCTCCAAGCTTGCAAACGAGTTGCTCTTGGAGATCAAAGACGCAAATCTGCCCATATGAAGTACCTATAATCCTATATTGACCTGGAACGACCTAAATAAGAACATTTTGATTAGGGAAAAAAAAATCGACACTCTGATTTTACTATCCCACAACTTGGAGTTCCGAAATCCAGATGAACCAAAGAATGGAAAATCGGATCGATTTCTGGGTAGAATGAGCGAGCCATGTCAAATAAGAGTTTCTTTTCTGTAATTTGAATGCGATATTTGCCCGTGAGAGGGTTGTGCGTAACGGGTAGCTTTCCAACGTCTCGCTCTTTACGGAAGGAGGAAAACACTTCCTTTTCTTCCTCATCGAAAGCATCGAGAGGATCAAAAGGAATTCTATCAAAAAGGGGATTACTAAAACTTTGGTCCTTTAGCAACGAAAAATCGGCTTTTTCAGTATTTAGCGCATTGAATTTTGAAGGATTGTCAGCTGACTTCACTTTACGGATGAGATTTTGTGTTAATTCGACCTTTTTTTGAGTCTTAGTTTGCTCGTCAGTAAATGTGATAAATCTCGGAGCTTTATTATCCAATTTCTGGGCGAAATTTTTTAACGAGGTTTTTAGTTTCATCGCAGACCGGCGAGTCATGTTCATCATTTTTGTTTCGTTAAGTTTCAGAAAAGATTCATCTGATAAGAAAAATGTCCTGTCAGTAGGCTCCGTGAATCTGACCATTCCTTCATCCAAATTAGTTGAAACCTCTGATGGTGGTTTAGAAAATTCTACTTTTTTTTCTAAAAAGTTGGATGGTATCAGAGAATGATCGAGAAATAGTTCATCTGACTGTTCTGATGAATCACCAACCAAGCCAGCAAGAATACCTTGAGTTTCTTTTTGTGGGTCGGATTTCACTTGCAAGGACTGCATTGAAGCTTTTGTTTGGCGGCTGCCACCGCTACTACTGTTATCAGCATTTAATTCTATCACTTTTTGCTTCTCCGAAGGAGTTCCAGCAGTTGCGTCAGTTTCTGAATTGGTCAGACCCTTTTGAATTGGAGAAGTTGTTTCGGCGATCTTTTCAAAAGTGTCTTGCGTCTGATTCAACGCGATAGAATTTATCTTGTTGTCGGATGAATTTCTATCTTCGCTCATATCCTGAAAAGTAATTTTCTTCTCAGAAAGGTGAGGTTTATTCGTTCTCCGTCCATCTGGTTCAGATATCTGTATATTTTCAGATTCATTGGGTTTAGTTTGAGGGTTATTTTCTTCTATTGACTGTCGTTCTGGCGATTTTATTGGAGAATCTTTTTTTGTTGTGATTTCAGATTCCTCTACAAGCACAAACTCTTCGGTTGTCTCCGGTGATTTTATCTTTTTTTCAGTCTCTAAGGCCTTTTCAATTAATAAATCATGTTTTTCAGATGCTAATAGAGCAGTCTCCTTGACTTGAGCAGTATCCTTGAAATCTTCACGTTTCTCAATGAGATTTATTCCATTTACATTTATTTGCTTGCTTTTTTCGATTTTTTCTGCGCTGTCTACTTGGGACTTGTTTGTTGAATTTCTCAATTCGCTGCTATTTGGCTCCAAGCTCGCAGAGTTCTGACTTTCCTTTGATGGCATTTCAGAATTTCCTTTGACTGGTATCTCGACCTTTGCAAGTTTTGAAGATTGCATAGTCTCAATAATACTACTCGTCTTGCTTTCTGGAAGTGAATAGCGGTCAGCAACGGGTTGTTCTGCTTTCTCTTTTTCTGACTCTGGTTCTTCCGTTTTCTTGAGATTAAAATGTACCATGGTTTTAGTGCGTGGTTCTGACCGGTGCTTACCCTCTTCAATAGTCAATTTGTTTTCTGATTGTTGAAAAAAACATCTGAGTCAACTAAATTATCTCTCTCACAAGCTTACCATTAGTGGTTTTACCAGAAAACGTTTGCTTGCGGTCTCCATCGCGATTTTTTAGCATGATTTTCAAGGCTTTTTCTTGTTGCAGCTCTCTTCGCATATCAACTTGCTGCTGCTTGATCAAGGCTCCTTTTAATTGTTGTGGATCTAGCATCCCAGTAAGATTTGTAGTTGGATTTCTTTTTGTTGGACTCTGAGGATCTCGAGCCTACATAAGTAGATGTTAAAACCTCTGAAGACAGCTCATGAACAAAAGACATACTATTCCGTCTAATTTCGAACCAGAAGTTCCGACATTAGATCGAGGGAATGACGTAGTTTTAGATGCAGAAGAGTTTCTTGTCGCTCCTTCTGCAATTAATGCGTCCAACTCATCGTCGTTCATGTTTGAAAACTATAAAGATTAATGAATTTTTCAGGAGATTTTAAGAGCTCATAAAACAATGAAGTCTTTAACTTGTGATTTAGTTGAAATTTTTGTTGTTGCTGCTGATGAGAAATCTATACCATTTCGGAAAGCTAACCGAATAAGCTATTCTTGTACGAATTTAGGGATTCAAGGTTGACCAAGTTTGAGATGTCTTAAGTAAATTTTGGAAAACAATCCCAATCTCAGCTAGAACGCCAATAACTTCTTATGATAGATTAGCCACTAGCTCTAAGTTCTCTTTGCAAAATTTTGTTCTTGAGATTTTAGAATGTGCATCCTCAGCACTTTACTGAAACACTGGACTGATTATTTGAAATCATGCTCCAATTTCAAAGGAAAATTTTTCACGTGTTTAGTTGAGTCTGTTGTGAACTTTCTAATAGCTATGTAAACACTTGCTTTCGCCATTCCACATTGCTTCTTGAGCCAGCTTCAAAAGGTATTATTTCATAGCAAACTACAAAAACTGGAAAAGTAGTTTTTCATGTCAGAATAGAAAATAGTAGAATAAAAGCTTCCCCTAAACATGGTGCAGTCGAATCGTTGCTGCAACAACTTTCTAATTTTCTAATTCAACAAATTCACCTTCTTTGTGTTTCAGTTGCTTACGAATTTAAGATTTGAAAAATGAGAATCCATGCACTAGATGAGGGCATTCCAAAAGTGTTGGTGTCCATTATTTCTAAATTTTTGCATTTTGAAAGCAGCTTGCGCCTGAAAACAATTTCTGAGGGCGGAGCTCAGATCCGTATGTGATGTGCGAGTTGGCGATAAAAACAATTAAATTGCAAAACTCATATACGATTGTAATTGATTTATTTAATTCTGGTAGATCATCGTTGATCATATCCGAAAGCAGGTTCTCTTCAGAAAAATATCAACTTGATGAACAAGAAAACAGATTATTCTCAAGAGTCGGTGCTCAAAGAGAATTTCTCTAAGATCGAGTCTCTCATACACATCTTGACTTCGCTTTTGAGCGGTGGAGAAAAGGTGCGAATTACTAACGCAGATTTTGTCAAATGCTACGAGTAGACTATCGAATGAATCTTCAATTTTCTTAACGATTTGTAGCTTCGCATTCAACGCTTCTTCTTACGACGATAAACTCTCTGAAAAACTGTTCAATTTTTACATTGAGAAGTGCGAATCCTACGCTCTGTAAATAACCTCAACATGGCACCGAATTATAGATTTTTTTGACAGGGAAATTGACGCTCAACTCTCGAAAATCAATGACAACAATGAACAATTGCTCTATGAGTTCAACAAAGCTTGGGAGAACAAAAAAATTTTTCTCCGTTGGATGATTAAAATTTTTACAAACCTGGACCGATTCTACTTGAATCATTTGGAGAAGACGCTTTGCTCGAGTGGTTTTCGAACTTTCATTGACAACTGCTTCTCCAAGCATGCTGAGAGAGTTTCAGCTTTGCTAATCAGATTGATTAATAAAGAGCGAGACGGAGAATTCGTCCAATCGGATCAAATTAAGAGAGGAATTGCTGTAAATTATTTACAATTTGAGAAGGATAGTCATAATAATGTTGCTCTATCTAGGCTCTGTACGAGTTTGGATGTGGTAAGGACATCAAGATCGAAATGCGTGCAGACAAATTGGTTGGTCGCTATGTCTACGATTCGAAAATAAATCCCAAATATTTTAATGAATATTTCCAAAAGCCACTCATCGAAGAGGTGACTTTGTTTATGGCCTCTTCCAGTTTATTAATAATTTATCATATCTTTAGACAGAAAAAACTTATTATGCAAGATCACAGGAATGGCTCCGCCTTTCTGTTCCAGAATATGTAGAAGAAGCTCTTAAAAAGTTACAGGAGGAAGAAGCTATGGCTGAGAAGTACTATCCAGCCTCTCAGAAAGTTGTGATCACGGCCATCGAAAACACGATCATCGTTAAGCCCCACGTGGCATTAGCTGCCGTAATCTAACTCTTTTGATCGCTTCGTTTTCTTATCGAATACTCTGCTGTTAGAATGAAAATACGGGCGTCACAGCAATGTTTAATAAAGGAAGAAGAGATCAGCTGGGAAGGATTTTCACGTTATTTATGCGTGCAGCTTCTGAAACTTTGAAGGAAATCCTTACTCGCTTCGGTTCTTACGTTGAACAAGAAGGAAATGCTCTTTTCAGTGATCCAAATGTGTGCAAAGATCCTATCTTATTCACGACAAAAGTTATGAACCTCAAAGAACGAATTGACGATTCGGTTGCTCAAGAATTTAACGCACATATTCTATTCCAAAGGAAGAGAGACGCATTGTTCAGCCAAATTCTCAACAAGTTTGAGAAGTCCCCACAGTTTATTGCCATTTACACAGATTATGAGTTCAAGAAAGGTTTAATAGACCTTCTAGTTAACCTTGGTATTAATATGGATCTTTTTAGGCTTGAAAGGGCTCTCAGAAGAGGAGGTGGAAAAGAAACTCAATTCCGTCATGGGATTGATCGCTTGCTTGGGTTCTCGAGACGCATTTTTAAAGCACTACGCTCGTTATTTGAGCTCAAGACTGTTAAACGGAACAAGCATCAATAATGAAGCTGAGAAACAGATGCTCGAGAAACTTAGAATGGAATGGGGACATGTTGCTGTGACCAAAATTAAATCCATGTTGCAGGATATCGATACTAGTAAAGAAACCAATCAGCTGTTTCAGAACTACCTTCAGACAACAAAGACTAGCTTCGGTGTTGAGGTGTCCGTTCAAGTGCTGACTCAGGGATGTTGGCCTGAAAATGAGGTTTCTAAAGTTCGAATTCCAAACGAGATGGTTCCTGTGAAAGATATATTCGAGAAGTTCTACAAATCGAAGTACGCAGGAAAAGTCCTAAGTTGGTTGATGACTTTGGGAGATGCCGAGATAACTGCAAATTACAACAAGAAGAAATACACTCTTATTGCGACAAACTACCAGTATGCGATATTGGACTGCTTTAATAGACGCCGTTCATATACACTAGATGAGCTAAAAACACAACTCGAGATGAATGAAGGGGATCTTATCGGAAGTCTCTTGCCAATGCTCATCAAATTCCCTCTCTTCAGTAAAGAGAATAGCCAAGAGAAGGTATATTTCACGAAGAATCTTTAAACTAATTTGTTGAAAAATCAACGAATTGTCAATAGGACACCATAAAAAATAATGAGGTGATTTCGATCAACGATGCTTTTGAGAGTCAAACGAGGAGACTCGCTGTAAAACCGCAAAAGCTCCAAGGACCAAAGGTAGAAAAAACTTAGAAGGAATTTTGTCCTTACTGAAATACTAGAAACCGGAAGAGGACGAAGGTCTTCAAAAAGACATCATAAGAGAAAGAGAATTCCAGATTGATGCTTGCATTATCAGAATCATGAAAAGCAGAAGAATACTCGATCTTAACTCAATTCAAGCAGAGACGAAGAAACTTATTACCTTATTCAATCCTGATCCAGTAATGATCAAACGGCGAATTGAATCACTCATGGAAAGAGACTACCTGAAAAGAGATGAAACCGACAAGTAAGCAATAGAAGACACTTCTTGAGTAACTCTTCTTTATTTTTAGGCAAAAGTATGTCTATCTCCCATAATCCTGAACGACGAAGTTGAGAACTCGAAGATAGTCTAATCTATTTTGAATGGAAAAAAATTCATAATGCAAATGAGATTATTCATATACATTTCTCATTCATTCGACAAACAAGAATCTACCCAGTGGCCACTGAAACATGATCTATTGATAAAATCCTTTGAAACAATTTCCATCATAATTTCCATCATGTCTACTTTTCAACTGAAATTTGAAAACTATTGACACTCATCTGCAGAGTGGTTTTGATCTGTTAGAGCTTTGTCGATGTTTAGAAATTTTTCGGCATGATTCCATTAAAATGTTTTTGAGGTCCCTAAGAGAGAAAGCTCTCACATCAATTTGAAACTAACTATTGAACAATATAATTGCCTTGAAGCAAGATATTCGATATATTATGACATATATGTATATCTCTTCAAGAGAAGCCTAAATGATGAAACAAACTACAGTCAGAATATGATGAAAGTGACATGAAGACATTTCAAAAAGCTAATATTTCCTAATAACACTCTAATAATTGTAGGCCTTCTTGATAACTTGTTCAAACATAGCAGATGGCAATTTAGTAAGTTTAAAGCGAGCCTTCTTGTTCCATTTGCGAATCTTGGTTGTATCTTTGATCTAGATTTATTAAGAGGAATATATACATTGAATTTTGAGAATATTTACCAGCTGGAATGTTGAACTCTTCATCTCGTTCTCTTTTTTAAGCTGTTCTTTCTCCTTCTTTCTCTGTCTCAACATTTCAGACTACCAAGCTCACTTAGATTGATGCAAAGTCAATTTTTTACTTTTTTCTCTCTTTCTTCTCTTAACTTTTTCAACTTTTCAACAAGTTCTTTGCGTTCTTGCTTTATTTTCATTTTTTCTTCCCAAGTTCTTTTAGCACCTGGGCTGTTTTTGAACTTGTTGCTAGACCTTCAAGTGATTTGGTTTAGGGGCAGAACAGAATCAAACAAATTACTTGACGGATTTTACTTTCCAAGGTTTTCCAGACACAGGTCTGCCTATCTTCACTGTTTCTGGCACTTTTTCCTGCACTTCTTGGTCTTCTTTGGTTTCTTTGTCGTCTTTCATTCTTCAAAATCCAAATTAGCTTTTTCTTTCTTTTTTACTTAAATTTTATTTTTTGATTGCTTCGCTCGGGAATGTAAACTGTCTGAGCTAAAACGCCTTTTAATAATAAGAGATAATAATTCTTTTTCCAAAGACACAAATGAACAACAAAGCAATCGATGTAATTTACAAATGCATCCTAATCTCTGATTCTATGACATATTCATTCAAAGAATAATTAAGAACCTCATTTCATTCAACAAGAATTTTGTCTTAAGATTCAATGAATGACTCACATCTACGATATACACATAACTACACTAGGCCTCAAACTCCATTTTTTCCAACGTCTTTGTTTTCGTAATCTTTCTTCTCTCACCTCTCTTCTCGAGTAGTTTTGCATACTTGTGGCTAATGTTTTCGGGAGTGAGAGCATTCGAGTATTGCTCTGATTGTGTTTCTTTGTTAGCGGCCGCAGCTGAACCGAGTCCGAATGATTTACTCTAGAAAGCGCAATAAAAAGTTTAGAGATGTTCAGAAATGTGATGATTTACCAGAGCATGCAAATTCAGTTTCTTTGGATGGAATATTTCTTTTGGTAGAAGTCTTGCATATGCTCTTGTGAATGAGACATATGTTCTTCTGGCCTTAAACTTGTAGTCATCTGATGATCTTATTAGCTTGAGGTGGAATCATTGATTTAGTTCTTCTCGGAAAAAAGTTGAAATTTTTTACATTTCTCACGATTCTCTCAATGTATGAGTGGGCGTCAATATGAATATTTCGCTCATTCTTTAACTTCCCCTCAAAGTAACTGTAAAAGTCTTCATCTTGATATCTTTCTACGACGATGCCTAGATATCTTTTGTCAGTTACAATTCGATCACTGAGCAATACCTTTCTCCTTCAGGATATCAAGATATCCTTTCTCAGAAGGGAATAAAAATAGCAACGACATTCCGTAGTTGTCGATTCTAGCTGTTCTTCCCATTCTGTTGACATAATCAACAATGCTGCTGGGAACGTCAAATTGAATAATCAGACGGACTTCTTCAAAATCTAAACCTCTGCTGCCAACGTCTGTGCAGATCAGAATACCTATGTGTGTATATTAGGAGCTGATTTAATATCACATTTGTATACCGCTTTTAGCTTTCTTGAATTTGAAGTAGGTCTCAGTTCTTTTTTTCTGCTCGATCTTTCCGTGCAGAGTGAAAACTTCGCTGGATATGAGCCTAAAATGTTAGTAAATGGTTAAAATTCATGAATGTAATAGGTCTATTTACTTTTTCTTATCTCCTTCATCATCATCGAATTGCAAATTAGTAAATAGAATTTCGAGAAATTCGACTTCGTCGCATGTAGAGACAAAAATCATGATCTATCACAAGTTTATTGTGATGTTACTACTACCAATAAATAAAAAATTTGTACCTTTGTTTTCATTGAAAACATGACCATGCTTACTAAGAAACTGATTCGTTTGGATTCTTCTATCACGATATATTTGTGGGAGAGTTTGGCTGGAAGTTTAAAAGTGTCGTCATATTTCAGTAGTTCAGTTGTTCCTTCAGTCTCATTATTTTCTGGATCTGCCTCCTTTTTGTCGAACCCGATCATTTCACATTCTCCTGGTGCTATTTTCAGCCATAAGGCTTCTATTTTTTCGGTGTAACTTGCAGAAATAAGAATCTTTTGGATAGTCTGAAAATCCTAGAAGCAAATTGTTGTTATGTAAAGTTAGAAGGATCAATTACTGTTTTGGTGGATAGAGTTTGGATGATCTGATCAAGATCTTTCTTGAAACCCATGTCTAACGTCCTGTCACTCTCTTCGAATACCTAGAGAAAGAAAACATAAAACGATGCTGGCGCTTTTGGAAGTTTTACCACAAACTTCAGTTTGTCGTAGATGAAAGAAAATGTGTTTTGAAAATGATAAATAACCCTTGCTGGAGTTGTGATAAGAATATTTATCCCCTTTCTAAGTCTCGCTTTTTCCTTCTTTATAGACTCACCTCCCTTTATTTAGATAAGAAACAATCCATTCACGATCATTTTACCATGAGTGCTCCAGGTATAATATGGACGAAAGCATTGAGAAGTGTAGTGGCTGTATTGAGCACTTGGATGCATAATTCGCGAGTCGGACAAAGGACAAGGGCTAAGGTTCCTTGGGATCGGTCGATTTTGGGTTCAGTTTTACAGAGTATATTGATGATTGGGACGAGGTAAGCAAGCGTTTTTCCAGAACCTGTCTCTGATTTAACGATGCTGTCTTTGCCTTTCATGATCACTGGGATAGACTCTCGCTGGATTTTAGTCATTGTGACGAAGCCGTTTTTCTCCAGCACTGAGACGAGGAAGGGATGCAACTTCTTCAGTTCTTGAAATTTCTCAGCTGCGAACACATCTCCTTCTTCGGCCTTTTTTTCCTCTATTTGCAATACTTCTGAAAAATCTTTAGTTGGGACTGGTGGCTTGGGTTTTTCCTTTGAAATTTTAGTATTCTTCCTGGGTCTTGAAAAGTCGGGTTTATTGTCTGATTTGGCATTCTGATTGTAACCTTGTTTGGGATTGAAGATCTTCTTTGACCGATGGTTGAGAGCCTCCGATTCATTGTTTTGCTTCTTGTAAGCTGGCTTGGCATACGCCTTGTCTCCTTTTGGTATTTCTGTTTCTGGATTATCTGAATCTCTTGAAACAGGCTTTTTTGGAGCATAAACAGGCTGGACGCCTTTTTTAATGGCTTTCAATTTATTCTTGAAACGCTCTTTGGTCTCAAGACGCTTGTTTGATGAACTTCCTTCAGAAGTTTTAATTTGCTGAGGTATTGCGATGTTTAACGAGAGTCCTTCCATGTTTAGCAATCTAAAACTATCAAAAAATAAAGATTAAAAGTATCGATTGCTTAATCAACAAACTTCATCAGTAAGGTTAAACTCACGGATTACATTAAGGATCAATTGCTCAACACAATTATTTCATAGCTACAAATCTGAAAGTAAACTTCTTCTTAAACGCTGGATATATGCTTGCTTCATCTTCGTCTTTATCATCATTTAATACATTAACATACTCTTTTTTCGCGAGCCATTTACTATACGAAAATAATAATACATCATAATCTTCATAGAGAAAATGATTTTTTCCTTCTTTCCATTTAATTTGTTTTTATTTTACCTTGTGCAATTGATAAAACATTTTGTAAAATGGTTAAGAGTCATAAACCAACAAATACAGATACTTATGACTGTGTTAGTGATACGTTAGTGAGTGCTTATACGAGTATCGGATTAGGTATAGATATAGTTCAGAAATAAATTGAACAATTTCAAAAATTATCAGCAAACTTCTTACAACACTTTTTGTACTTAGATTTCGATCCGCATGGACACTTGGCATTGTCATTTATGACTTTCCCTTGAGCTCTGACTCTCAATTTTGAGTTAGTAGTCGCTTTCTCTCTCATTTCATCGTTTTGGATGCCTCTTGTGCTTGCTTGGCTAGTGGTCTGAGAGGCATCCTGTGCGATAACTTGAGGTTCAACGTCTTTTGATTCCTCATCGCAGTGAATTTTGTTAGCATCAGCCTTTTTTTGAGCAGCAACGACGTCAGTGCTTGTGATCTCGCTTTTCTTCTCTACAAGTTTTTGTTCATCTTCTGATAGCTTTTGCTCTTCTTCTTTCAGTTTCGTAAACATATTTATCTGTTTAACAGTAGAGCTTCCCTGCTCTCCTATCTTTCTGATACTACAGTAATGTCCACCACTATAAGCAAGATGATATGTTCTTGATTTAGCTTTAGATGCTTCAGTTAAGCCACCAATAAGGACTGGATCTTCCCCCAGCTGATGAACATAGAAATTGCAACCCAGAGCACCACTGAGGGCAGCAAGCTCAAAATGACCTCCCCAGGTACCATCTTCTTCCATTTCTTTTAGATATTCATCTATTGTCTCATCTTCAAGTAGAAAATTTGAGTAAAGCTTCGAATTCTCTCTGATATGTCTTAGAGCAATCTTGCGGTAGTGGCGATGATTGTCTTCATTGCCTCCTATTTGATCTGCCACAGCTCTAAAGAGGCAATTTCCGTCTCCATCAACATCACGGATGATTAAAGCTTGCGGAGTGAGCGCATTCTGGAATTCTTCAAAGTATTTCTGCCAACCTTTGCCTAATCGTGTTACTCCTCTACGCCTTTTCCTCAAAGCTGTGCTCTGGGTACGTGAAACTGAATCCTTCTTGAATTTAGACATCCCTGTTTTGCCTTGTTCTTGATTAAAATATTCGGGAACGCTGATTTATTATCGAGGTATTTATACCCTTTGTACTTTTCTCTATCTGATCAGAACCGACAAAAACGTTTAATTTGATCGCTGATTTGCTGGAGTTTTCTTCTGATTTACAATGCTGGCTGAGAATCACTTTGATATTCAGAGCTAGCCTATTATAAAATTATTGGAACTCAGAGTAAGAAGATGATACAAAATTTCTCATCTCAAAATGGGATGAAACCCAATAACCTATCTCAATTTATACAAATAGCAGGAAAGGAGCACATCATCGCGATTATCGTCGTATCCAGCCTGACTGCCAAAAAAGTCAAGAGTATTGTAAACCATATATTATAGTGCTGATGAACAGAGGAAATTGAATAAATATAACTTTTGCTTTGACATAGATGCTCTGAAACTCCAACAGTCCCTTCACAAGAAAAAGCAGATTAAAAAGGTTCAAGTCTGTCACTTATTAGCTGAGAAATAATTAGCTGAAGAACCTCTCTGGATCACACAACCTTTAATCAAATGTTAGTAAAGTTCACTAACAGAAACTCTGAAAAATCCGCAGAACAAACATAGTGCTCGATTTTTGGGAAAGATATTCGATAAATCCCACTGTATATACTGAATTACAAGTTATTTTCTACTTGTAGTTCAACGCAGCATCAACTGAAATAGAACTAACTTTGTGAACTTAATTTACTCGGGAGTCATCTACATCAATTTATATGAAAATATTAGGACTACAGGAATCGAGCAACACATCATTTATGAACTCCAATTTTGAAATCAGAGGCCAATCTTTTTTGGAATTTATGCAAAATACATCACCTTTGCATTGTGTAACTTTAGTGAGACTATGAAAAAATTTCAAAATCCTAAGTTATTATTTGAAATAGATCTTACAAAATAAAAAAATTCAAATTAAATGGGAGCCTCAGACGTCCTTATCCCTACCAAGTTCATACTTATAGCTCTTCAGCTGCTCATAACCATCTCTATCTACTTTACAAAAGTAAATTCTCAACTCGAACTGTCCCATTTTTAAAAATGTTTTCAAATCGAAGCATCAAAATGTTTTTGCAGGGCTTCCCCTCACAACTATCTACGGTTCAGATGAATACAACAGTGCGAACTCAAGGTGACATTTCAGTTCTCAGTCTAATCGCAGTCTAACGTCGCATTCTTTTTGATTCAGCGTCCTTGCAGCAATCGTACTAAGTTTACTTTGCTTAATCCTCGAGCTATTGCTGATTTTTACGGGAGTCACACTCTTTTTCCACCGTCTCAATATTTGGCGTAAGTTAACTCATGGATTTTCCCTCACCTTGTGTTTAGAGGTAATTATTCACGCATTGGGTGTAATACTATATGCTTGGTTTGTACTTGGAACTTGGCATTACAATACGCTTTGGATACTGTGGGCAGCGTTAAGGTACTCACGATTCTTTTTAACAGCGCATTTATTTTTATTAGTCTGATTCCGATTGCTTTAGAGATATCGTCTGTCTGCTCAGGAACCCTTTACTACAGAAGATTGAATAAGTGATGTAATTTATTTTAGAGCATTTTCCTTTTGCATACCTATGATTGAGAGACAGAACTTAAGATTTATTGATAGCTGTATTAGCAAGGGTGTTTTTTCTCTTCAAAATAGGTCCAAAATTCAAGAATACTCTCTTTCTCTTTCAGAATAAGGCCTTTATATTCAAATTTTAATTGAAATAAATCGTAGTTATGACTTCTGTCTCTCTCTGGGTTAGCAAATAAAATACTTCTTCCTCTGAGCAGTTCATTTATGGAGATTTTTGATCTCGAAGAATTTTATTTAATATAAAATTCACTTATCTATCTAACGTCAGCGAGCTCATTAAAGGTTTATTTCTCCCCTCTCCTCTCAATGAATCATTTGAACAATGAATCTTAAATCTTCAAACTTTCGAGATTCTCATACAATGACCTCCTTATGACTCAGAGTTACAGTTACACTAATTTTACAAAGCATTCTTTGGTTCAGACATGCAAACATCTTACACATAGGTGATGCTCAGTATAAGATGAGTGTCGGACTATATTCCAAAAGTGGAAAAATCTGATTTTAAATAAACTGATATTTCTTTTGCGCAAATAGCAGCTAACTGATAATAATTTGAAAATATTAAACGAATTTTTGAGATGGACACCCAAATGTTGCCAGAACCAGAAATTTCTAACCTCATTCCAGTTGAAGAGGCTCAAGCTTTAGATATTTCGATAGAGCAACACAGAAATTCCAGTCCCTCTGGGAAGATGCAGCCAGAGCCTAGCCTTGAAGAATTAAAGGCCTTTGCCTTGAACGAAACGAATCTTGCTTTCGAACCTGCCGTTCTTGATAGCAATGGCTCAAACACCGGTGTGTCCGGTTTTATTGAAGAGCTTGAAGGTCTGGAGAGTAGGGTAATTGAGCTTGATGAAAAATTTGAACCCTCTGCCAAATTAATGAAAATGAACGATGGTTCAATTAGAACGCAGGAATTCACAGCACCAAACCCTGTCAAACACTTTGAAAGTAAACCGAGTATGTCTGATTTCGGGCTGACTCCAATTACTGAAACCGACAGAGACAATTTCAGTACTTTGGACAAAGAAAATAATCCACTCTCACAGTTCGGTAAGAAGAGAAACTACCTCGATTTCACAACTGGGAATCAAAATCAACGCAATGGCGGGAATGACACCAGGCTTTCAAATAGACCATATGTAACTCTGAAAAAACAACTAGATACTTTCTTCTCAAGAAGATCCTCAGAGGTTTCATCTCCAACAAAAAATAGACCTATCAAGCTCAGTAAACCCAAATCTCCAAATTTCAGGACAAAAGATCGTATCAGATCGTCAACAAGTCTCCTTTCTACTGAAGAGCAAATTCTAAAAGAGATGGAAGCTCACAGACAGAAACGCCGGCAAGAACTCGGAATACAAAGAGGCAGATCTACCAGTCGGACACTCACTTCTGCATCAACAACAGGAGAACAACAGATGGTGAATGAAGCTCCTCGCAACTCTGCGAGATCTACTTCTGTGAATAAACTTACTCCGATCCAACCTTTTAACTTTGAGTGTGAAAAGAGGTCAAGACTCAAATCCAAGGGTTCTCCAGAGAAACCAGAAGAAAACGTTAAACTATTTAAAGCGAGTCCCGTACCCAACTACCATTTCTTTGAGGTGAAAAAATCTTCTCAATCATGTATCATTCCGAAGGAACCTGCTCTCCACACCCAAAGTAGAGGCGAACAGAAACGCCAAGAACTAGCCGAGCAACTCAAAAAAGAAGAACAACAGCTTCGGATGCAACGCACCTTTAAAGCGAGCGAAATTCCTGATTACTCAAAGTTGGCCCAACAAGGAATCAACCAGAAAGTGCAACTACCTAAAAAAACCTGTCCTATTGAAATAAAATTCCACACAGACCAGAGAGCTTCCCTCAAAACCAGTCTGTCTGCTGAGAATAGTCAAGAAGACAGCTCCAAACATCACTTTAAAGCCTTACCTGTGCCGGACCTCTCTCGCTCATTTAAGCCAATTATTCCAAAAAGAGAAACAATCGAAGTTCGCACATTCGAGCTTCAGAGTGAAAAAAGAGCAAGAGAGAGGAAAGAATTTGATGAAGCCTTCAGAAAGAAGGAGCTTGAAAAAGAAAAGCAACGAGAGGAAGAAAGAAGGAGAAAAGAGGAAGAAGAAATCAAGGAACTTCGCAAAAAGCTGGTTTTTAAAGCTGCCCCCATCAAAAACTATTCAAAAATTGAAATTAAAAAATCAGATAAACCGCTAGTAATCCCACAGGCGCCGAAATTAACTTGCAAATAAAAGAAGAGCTGCCAAACTGCCTTCTGTTACCGAAGAAAAGCTGCGATTATAGTTTCTGTGGTAGGTTGATGAGGGCGGCATCGTTACCAAAATTTTATTATTAAATAAATATTGAATAAGCCTCTTTATTTTTCATCATTATATTATTATTTCTTTAGGAATTATCCATCCAAGCAATTGTGAATAGATAAAATTCGAGAAAATATGCAGCGAAATCGTTGATTGGAGTATGAATATCGCTTTATAACTTTTCAATGTAAAACTGCTCGAGCAAGTTTTAACAAAAAATCCTAGCTAGTCAAGGCTCTTCATGCCTTATATCTTGATACAAAGATGCTATTGGCTTAAATGGGCTAACCTGGATTTTTTTGTGATCAATACTCTAGTCCTAGCTTCTCCAAAAAATCTGTGTTTGTTTACAGCACATAATAAAGAATTTCTAACTTTTGCTAATTAGGATATCTATCTCTTTTAGTGTGAGTTGTTAATTTTTTGTTGTTCATGCTGTTTAAATTTGCCTCACCTCAAATGTTATTTCTCTTTTCGAAGATTTCACAGGGAAATGTTGCCTTTCCCAAATATTTTAATAGCAAAAAGCTCGTACTGTTTATCATTTTTTAGTTCATGTCGTTCTGAATTTAATTAATCAAATCAGCACACAGAAAATAACTCTCAACATACTTACTTACTAAATTTGAATTTAAAACTTCTATTCCATTTTATATCATAATTCAAATCGAAGCTGGCTAAATGATAGGCTCCGTTTACAAAACACCACAGGTACATATTCTCGGAAAGATTGCAGACGCGGAAAACTTTGAAGGGACAGCTGTTTATGCGAAGTATCGATTCTTGACAGGAGACAGCTGGATGCTACTCTCTGGATCTGCTACAGGAGAAACTTTTATTTCAGAAGTAAACAAAGAGCTACGCGCTCCATTAGAGCATCCTTTCGACTTGAACTACTCAGCTAAGACTATAAGAGGGTGGCCAAGACTGTTCATTGAAGTCTGGCAAGTTGATTCAAGCAAACGTGAGAGTATTGCTGGCTATGGAGTAGCTGCAGTCCCAATGAAAAAGGGATCAGGCGAGATTAAAATATATTGTTGGCGTCCAGCTACTTCTTTCTGGGACAAACTCCTCGGAACATATCCTGAGTTGGAATTCAAAGATATCGTTATCTCTTCTCAAAATCGTTATGGATTTAAGACAGAGTCAACAGGTACAGTGACTATCCAATACGAATTAATTTTCAAAGATTTTCACTTACATGGTGTTCAAGTTGATTCTACTTAACAATATACGAATGCGTGTCAAATTTATCTTATCACTTTTTTTGATTTTTTCATAATAGGAGAGAGTTTCTACAATTAGTCCATCCATCCTTGGATGGCTACTTTACCTCTCATTTGGATATACAAACCAATAAAACCAATAAATGTTTGACACTACTATAGTTCTTCTCCCTTAAGATAAGAATATTGATATTATTCCATTCCTTAACGTTTAAACTCTGGGGATTAATTGTATCACCAGAGACATGAAAGAATCGTAAGGGGTGATTGGAAAGAATTTTAAGTACTTATGTAACCAAACATTCTTAATTTCAATACTTAGTTCATCCTCAATTATTTAAGCAAAGGACAATCAATTATCTGATATAACTATGAACGGTTTTAAGATTAGTTTTAAATGAGTCTGATTAATATTAGTTTATAGTTTGGGGAGTTTTGGGAGCAATCTGGAAATAAGGCGGAGAATTTTTTCTGGATTTCCTCTGACATTAACTAGGCATTTAATTATTGCAGTTTCTATATCAAGTTTTCCTTTGATTAAATTGACTAAGCAATCGATGTTAATACTTCATAAAGAATAATTATTGTCTTACTCATATCTTTTTTGGAAATTCTGACCACTTCTTCAGCATTTGGGCTAATGCCTTCGAATACGTCTCCAGGTGCTATTATCAGGTTAGAAACTTCGTTGAATAACCTATTTTACAATTTCTGAGATCAATCGTAAATCTCATAGTCGGACTTGGATCATCTGCAAATTTAATGATTTCAAAACCCAAAATGTCCTCCTGACCGGTGTGATTATTAGGGTATGTCTGACTGGTGAAATAAAGCTTACTCCTCGGGATAGAGAAGCTCCATACCGATGGATATGGTCTTTGATCAATTCAAAGATTTGACTCCATGGAATTTGTATGAAAGCTAGTTTGGTTCTATTCACAACCAAAGGCAAATTTTTCAAAGGACGTTCAGCTTCTTCTTTTTCTTCTAATTCTTCGAGTTTGAACCGATCTGATGTTTGATCTGGGCGACTGTATCCTATATTACCATTATATTTTTGGTATAATGTTACTACACAAGCACCACCTATACCGAAGATTTATTTGTAACAAAATTTTAACACAAGGAATTTACCAAGTCCTATTCCATGTTGCAAACCAAGTTTTGCACCTTTTACCTGTCGCCGCTCTGCCATTCCTCTTAATTGCCAGCAAATTTCAACACACTGAGCAACCCCAGTTGCTCCGATTGGATGTCCTCTCGAAATAAGGCCTCCTGATGGATTCACAACACACTTGCCTCCATATGTATTATCTCCACTGCATTAAGTTAGCTGCACAAACTTTAAAATAGCATTCTCATACTTATCAATGTATTCAGCAGCCTTTCCCTCTTCGCAAAGTCCCAGTGCTTCATAAGTGATAAGCTCGTTTGCTGAGAAGCAATCGTGAAGTTCACAAACCTGTACTTCCTTAGGCGTCCTCCCTGATTTGCTGAAAACCTGCCTGGCTGCTTCCATCGTCATGTCGTAGCCAGCAATTGACATTCTACTTTTGCCATCAAATGAACTTTTTGTATCAGTAGTCAAAGCTGTTGCTAAAATCTCCACTGCTTGGTCTTCCAACTTATGCATTTTGACAAAATCTTCGCTGCAAATAATTACAGCAGCAGCTCCATCAGATGTGGGGCTGCACTGCAATCTCGTCAAGGGTCCATAGACCCTGGGTGAATTAAGGATATCTTCAAGAGTTAACTCTGTTCGAAATTGTGCATAGGAATTATTCACAGAATGCTTGTGATTTTTGTAGCCAATTTTCGCGAAATGAATGTCCTTAGTCCCATATTTTTCTTGATGCTCAATGCCTGCATTCCCATAAACCTGACTCACTATTGGTGCTTTCGTGACAGGAACTATTTTCTTCATCACTTCAAGATGCTTATCAGGAGGATATGTAATATTCGGGAATGCACGCTTTAAGATTCCGGATTCCATTTTTTCGAAACCTAGAGCTAATGTGCAATCTGCACCAGCTTTAACTAGTTTTGAGCACAAGTAGATTGTTGTTGCGCCTAATTATTAGAGATTAGCTTAAATTGAGGGACTGATCTTCAAAAAGAGTGGCCTTAAATATCCACAAGTAGGCACAACAAACTTTGATTGATCAATCGTACCTGTGCCACCATTGTTATTAATATTGTAAATAGGAATTCCTGTGAGACCCACTTCATAAAGAATTCTCTGGCCACAAGTCGAATCTCCAAAGATATATCCAACAACAGCCTTTCATGATATTAAGTCTTTTGAAAAACTCTTTCTGAAATTACCGCTTGCACTTTTGAATAGGGAATACCTGCGTCTCGAAGGGCACGCTGAGCAGCTAGCTTGCCTAGATCAGGATAATCTGGATTACTTTCTGAAGGTTTAAGGAAAGGAGTCATCCCGACTCCGACCACAAAAACTCGTCTCTCGCTCATTTTTTCGAAATCAAAAATTTATTCTTAAAAGAAATTCTTGGTTGATTTTTGATATTCTTGCCTTGAGCGAGACTGAAATGACAAATTTACCTTCAAATAGAACCAAATGAAAATACCTTATGCAGCTTGGATTTCAACAAGAGAGATGAGTAAGAACAATGTGAAATTTATCATTGATAAAAGCATTTCAATGTTAATATAAAAAAAATGATAATGTATGTTAAATCAAGGGTTCTCTTCGTAATAAAAGCAAGCTCTATTTGTTGGTTTTTGATGCAGAAGATAGTCTTCTGGAGTACAATGACATTCTAAGAATCTCAAACACCAGCCACAAAGAAGAAGAATAATATTGATAACATAAAAAAGCTCAGAATCAATCTAAAGTGCTATTTTCTATTCTAAATTATGCTAAAGATTTCATCTTCGTCAGGATAACTGAGTGATAGAGGTGCAATATATTCAATATATCATTCTGCAGACATAGTGATGATTATTTTTTCATTTGTTGCTTCAAGATGAAAGAAGTTTTCCAAAATATATGGAAGAGCTAACCGAAAAGCTCCTCTCTACAAAGGATTGTGAGCTCGCTCAATTTGTTCAGAGAGTCATTAAACAATATTTGTTACGTATATTATATGTTGACAAGGAACAAATTAACAACTTTTTATGTTTTTTGTTTAGGAAAACCTAACCCGCTTTTCATCTTAGTATTAGATTTCACAGTGGCTACAAACGAGTGAGCGAGGATAGAGTATATTGCATCACTATTACTAATAATAGCTACTATTGTTTCTGATCTTGAACAAATCATCTCATTTCTTTTCTTCTTCTTCAAGATGAATGACTGTTGACATTCATAGCAAGACCTCCCAGGAGTATAGTCATCACAGTTCGCTTTCCATATCGAGCTCTTATATCAAAGCAAAGAGTGCAATTCTGAGCTAGCCCTATCGCTGCACTCTCCAGGAGCTAAGGTTCCAAATTCCATCCAGCAGTTGTAAATTAAGTGCGTTAGATGTTTGATTAATGAATAAACTTCAGTATGAAATAAACTAAAGAAACTTACTTTTTTTATTCAAATTATTACGCGAAATACAAAATGTCAACGATCGGAAAACCAAGATTTTCTCATCCGAACAAGCTAGTTGTTCAACATGAAGTATTTCTTACAAACAAAAGCTTGGTGACGAAAATGAGAAGTGTTAAGTCTTCAATCCCTCAACCTAACAGAGAGTTTGACAGGAAGATTGAGAACAGAAAGAAGAAAGGGTGAGTACCAAATGTATTCGTAAATAAACTAATTTAATCATGCTAGGTCACAGAATCTCCGGAATTGTGGACCTGCACTCGATGAAGAAACGATGCAAGCCTTCTTCGAACAAAGAATAAATTTGCTTACAGCTCCTGCGTTGCAATCTAGACACCAAGGGCTAGAAGCAACTTCTGAAAACCAGCACGCTTTTGTGGAAGCCTACGGGCTCCCACACCAAGATTACAGCTCGAATCAATATCAAATACCGAGGACAGCTTCAACGCGAGAAATGAGATCGGAGAGAAGCAGCAGCTTACTTGGAAGAGTTTCTTCACCAAAACAGCCTCAATTCCTGCAACCTCTGCAGCTTGACAGAACTCCGGCGTCCTCTACAAATGTATTTTTCGTTAGACTTCGGCAACAAACTCTTTATTCCCCTTTTCAAATAGAATCAAGCGACTCTTCTCAAGACTCAACTTCAACTTAAAGAACTTGAAATGCAATCAATTAAAGAAGAGCTCAAAAATTGGTGGCATGAAGACTTCCAGGCTCAGGGATCGGATTATTTCAGTTGTAGAACGAAGAGTTTTATTCCAAAAAACCTAAGCAACATCAAACGCACACTCGGTAAAGAAAATAAAGCACCTCAAAAGCTTCCATCGATCAAAGAAGGCAGCAACATAAATTCTGCAAAGCAAAACCAAACAAATGGGCTCGGAAAGAAACAAGTTTCTTCCATACGAATAAGAAAACTCACAAATCATGCCACCACCAACCCTAATAAGGATACCAAACTTGAAGGAAACTACAAAAAAGCTGATGAGTTAAATGACTCGGTCGAAGACTCTCAAAGACCTTACACAGTGAAACTCCCTCTTAAACCTTGCAACAACGAATTCAAAATTCGATCTTCCAGTTATTTTGATGGTATGCTGAACAAGCAAAGCTCGAGGTAATCTTCTGTGGATGCGGTGGCTTTGATTCACTAATAACATTTTCATGCAGATATGACACCTCTCCGACAAAACTGCCAAAAGAAGACCTTCTTGAAAATGATAATGCTACTGAGAGAGTTCTAAATAAGGACGCTTCAACTGCTGAAGAGTATCCAGAGCAAATCCAGCAACAAGATCAAAGAAGCAGTCCACAAATAGCTGTTACTTCGAAAACTCTTATGCACCAAACTGCAAATAAAATACACCGTTCACATAATCACAATCATTATTTCTCACACGTTCCTGAATCTTCAAGGTAGACTGATCCAATTTATGCTTAATGTAATAATTTTAATCAGCGAACAAGAAACAAAATGGAAAGCAGAAAAGTCGGAGAATATCAAGGCTGATGATTTACTAAGTGAAGAAGACGACCTGTGCCTCAGCACTGTAAATCCAATGGACATTCTCTAGGATTTTTTTTCATCAAATTTAACTTAACAGTAAGATGGAGTATTCAAAAATATATAGTGCTTTGTTATGGATCTGAGGGATATTCTCTTTTCGCTAGATTTGGTAGAAATTAGTAATGAATACATTCAGTACTACCCACAACTTTATGCAGATCTTCAAAACAAATGAAACACATAAGATTTTTTTTGTTGAAATAAATGCCAAGGAAAAAAACAAGATGCAAACCATACAAGCAATTTCTTATTCAAGAATCTAATGATTACCAGTAGTTTAGTAATCTTCTGTCATTTGCGAAGGATTGTTGAGATGAAGTTTACCAAAATTCGAAATGTTTTTTTGAAATATTGATAATCTTTTGAAATTTGATGAACTATTGACAATGACTTACTACTTCA
>ENA-UOTZ01000762-UOTZ01000762.1-compost-metagenome-genome-assembly--contig:-NODE-762-length-25961-cov-4.399050_pt1 | contig 25961 bp, 7 predicted proteins | sample MGYA00238144_ERZ746983 | MGnify/ENA primary metagenome ERZ746983 (study PRJEB28759, sample SAMN06268863) | compost metagenome | isolation source: single cell | place: USA: California, Emeryville, Joint... | reverse complement strand
AGGATGCCTCTACGTGAGTTATATGATATATCTCCATAACCAGTGGCTAGAAAGAAAATATAATTATTCAAAAGATATAGGTAAAAAAATAATTATACGCCCTCCTGAGACCTCGCCAAGAGAATAAATTTCCTTGATTTGATCTTTTTTTGATATATCAAATACCGACATATTGGCTGATTTATCAATGTGATGATGCAGAGAAACAAGTAATTTTGTGTTCGGGATCTCCTTCACATGCGGCCAACTCTCGCCTAAAAGTATTACAGCATATCAGCCTCAAAATGATTTAAAATCGATGTTGTACTGTTGTCACTAATTTTAACTCCATCAAAACTTGCATAACTTTGCTTCGTGTTGAAGTCAGCAATGTCGATCTTGTTAGTTTTATTCGAACACCAAGCAAGTAAAGTTTGAGAGCTCATGGTTGTCTCTTCTACCGAAGGTTAGAAAATTTTGGTAAATGAGCTTGCTTAGCCTTGAAAATGAATTTACCAGTATTAATGATATTCCTTTGAGGGGACGTGACTTTCTCTCTTTTGCCCGGGTCTTGTTTCACTTCTTTAACCTTTGGTTGAGATGAAGCTTGCGTTCCCATGACTTTTTCAAATTTATTAAGGGCACAGCAGAGATGCTAAATTTTATTTGATTATCAAAATCGATCTTGATTAAAAGCTGAGAATTTAATTAGAATAATAAGGAAGTTTTCGCAAATGATAGATTTGGATTTAGTGCTGCTGATTATTAATCTCGAATAATCACGCCGCCTAATAAGTTTCTTCGCTCTCAGGATCACCCCTTAATAGTTTTATTTAAAATAAATCTCTTATGTGAAATCAAAAGAGCATCAAGATCAATTCGAAGCTTCAAATTGATTTGCTGATCTAAGTTTCTAAAATGGACTCAAAGCGATTTAACTTTCCAAATTCCGATTAGCGCTATCTCTGACTGCAAAAACTCTCAGCTGCAAAGAAGCTTCTACTCAAAATACATTTTCAAAATAGTCCTCATCCTCAAATATTAAATTAGACCTTAAACTTAAAATAAGATGTTGAAAGTGGTAACCAATTTATCTTAACACGCTGTTTGGTAGAGAGAGGAAATAAAACTCCTAAGAGATTTTCAAACCTTATAATTATTCATAATCTTGCCTATCCATCATTACTGATTTCGAATGTGCTGGTCAAGAGAGACTCAGAACATCTGGACTGGAGATAAAGTAGCTCTTGCACGAAAAGAGTTGCTGAGAGACCGTAATCTTTCTTTACGAATTGTTTTGAGTGATCAAGGACTCTGATTCTATGCTTCTCTTGTGAGTCACAGGCCTCGGTTTCAAACACCTGATAGGAGGATAGTTTGCTATAAGCTCGAAATTTTTATATGTGTTTCTAAGTTTAAGAGGAATGGCAAATTCCAAGTCAAGTTCTAAGTTGACGGGTTTCGTCCTGTGATAGCATGGTCTTCAGTTCCCAAGAACAGAGCGCGGATCTAAATTTTATTTGGTTATCAAATCGATCTTGATTAAATAGCTGAGAATTTAGTTAGATTATAGAAGATTTCATAAATTTATAGAAGAAGAATTTTGAATAAAGATACTGATAATTTAATCTGGAATGATGTATCCTGCCTAAAACATATAATTTTCTTCGATTTCAGGTACATTTCATTAATAATTTTTGATCAAATGGCTGAGAGTTAAAACAAATTCTCGATTATTTAAATTACCGAAGGATTTGGAACACGGTTTGAATCGAGTATGGACATAATTCAAACCGCTGAAAAATTTCTACTTTTTATTTTAGTAGGCAATAGCCTGCCATTTCACACTCAAACAGACCAATGCTATTGATATTAAAAGCCCATTTTTCATGGAAGTGATTACTCTGCCTTTTCTTTTCTCGCCTTCCTGTGCCAATTTCAAATGAATCATTTTGTGAAGAAGTAGGAGTTCAAAACACCAAGAGACCGAGCGATTTGAGCCATTCTCAGCAGGTTTTACAAGCTCTTGTCTGCAGAGATCGCTGCTACTACGAATTTAAGTAAGACTTCAAGACTTTGAAATTTTTTTAATATATGGCGTCTCTTTAAAAATTCCGCTCAGAACAGAAAAAAGAAAGAGAAAATGGTTTGATTATCATAAAAAAATGTAGTTTGAATCGTTTAATATATTACAATGACATCACAGGGAAGAATTTTGGAGATCTCAAAGGTAGAGTTGCATCCAGAAAGTCAAGGAATATCAATTGGAGAATTTGACTTGACAAGTAGAATATGAGCTATTAAAGCCATTGCTTGGCCAAAGTTCGCATGATTTTGAAAGAAAATTGAAAGATGTGATTAATCTCGTTGAAAAACTCGCTAATCAAAGAGAGATTGCTGAAATTTAAATGAAAGATTTGTAACCAGACACAAGATTGAAAAAGTGGCAGAGCTCGTTCCATCATGACTAGTTTAGATATAATCATACTGGGTTTACAGGCAATAAAGTTCTTTCTGGTAAAGCGCTTTGGATCAGAATGCTTTATTCCGTTCCTTGAGACAAGAAATACTTGCCTCTTTTTTTTTTATCTCTCTCACTCTCAGGCAGAAATGGAGTTTTATCTTTGCTAACCACTAGAATTGTGGAACCTGGCCTCTTTTTCAAGAAATCTATCAAATAGCAGCAAAATTCTAACTCAATCACGGAATATCAAATATAACGAGCTTTATGTGGCTGTGAGTCCTAAATCTCCTCACACGTCTAATAGAAAGACGGTCTTGAATGTATTTTATTTATCTCACAGCGCCATTCTGTCGGCTTGAGCTCAAATTCGCATTTTGTGTTCTTGTTATTTAAATATTTAGAATCCAGCTTTCCTTACCGTTGCGACACAATTTTAATTCGAGTCGCAAATTATCATTCTGATTTTAGATAAAGACAACTTATCGTTAACGCACGCAATTTCTGATTTAAAGGCTTGATAAACGCTAACCTATAATAATTCTCATAATATTTCAAATCCGGACATCAACTAATGGGCAACCACAATTCGAGTGAAGCTTTTAAAGCGAAACAAGGACATTCAGCTTCTCTAACGTTATTAGAAAGCGCAGATACTACAGGACATCCTGATAAAATGAGACCTGCACACTCTAATAATCGAGATCAAGAGCAAGCTAATGAAGCACAACATAAACCTAAAAGAATTTCAGGACTCATTGGGACACCTGTTTATAGGTATGCGGCTGTGGGGACTGGAATCGCAGCTCGACCTACACAACCGACTTTTTCTTGCTTTTAGTTCAAAAAAGTCATTAATGCATGAATTTCATTTGTTAAATTTTATGATGATTCAAATTTTATTTCGTACTCATATCAAAACTGAACTTGGATACTCAACTATTCAAGACCGCAGCCAAATCATGACCTCAAAAGCATTTGCTACATATTGTTGTACATGAATCTCGGTTAACTTGTCGGAATGTTGGTTAAGTAATGAGTATATTGAGAACAAATTCAATGTGGAGTTCCGTTAAAATGGTGGCTTTTAAGAGGCAGTAGCTTTATTGGAAGAAAATGATATTACATCAACATTGTGACATTGGATAGTGTATGAAGGCAGCTTGGCCAGGCTGTTAGTATTTTGCCTCGAAAATGTAATTAACAAGACATATTTTCCTAGCAAAGAGTTCGGTGTTGCTCGTTCTGGGAATGAAGATTTAATCAAAGGAATATAACAGTAATCCAAATTTATCGAAGGAAGCGATAGGAAAATGAAAGATTTTGTTCAATCAATCTTGAATTGAGAATATATTGATAATTCAGAGTGCAAATAATTTTCGTTTTTTTATATATTACTTTTAAATGCAACTTAGTATTACGATAATATTCTCTATTCTCAGTCAAGGTGTTGTAATTTCTTTGTCATCTAACCGTTCAGAAAATGGAGTCATTTGATGTGAATTGGATTCTAAATGCTCATCACCACCTAAGGGAGTTTCGGTATTCCCTTTCTCAGTCACTCGAGCAGAGAATGGTGTATTATTATTGAGGTCCGCAATTTCAGATGACCTGATTTCTAAATTTTCTTCCTCATTTTTCTCTTTCTGACTATCATCATTATCAGTGTGTCTTGGCGGGCTAGTAAGACTGGCCACTCTCGATAGATAACTGCTTTTTCGGCTATCACAGCGGCTCACGCTTTTCCAATCGTCGACTAAGGATAGCACCATTGGAGAAAGTGGCAAATCACCATCGGACTCTTGCGGTTCGAATCTAAGCAATTAATCAGAAGGCCAAAAAAAAGAGAGAGCTCTTACTTGTTAGTTGAGAGAATGATTTGATTGGTTGAGAGAATGTTTCGATTAGTTGGATTCTGCATCTCGTCTGTTTGAGATTGCATGGATAACACGATCCCTTTCGGAGTTTCTTCTAATTCTTTCTTTTTCTTTCTTAATCTCCTTTTAAGACATGCTCTAAGAACTTGTATTTTTGCCTTGTAGGCTTTAATTCTCATGTTGATGACCCAAAATACCAAGTATACTCCAGGTATGATTACCGTGATAAGAATAAGTAAGTCGAAAACAATGCTTATAGACCCTCGTTCACTTGATTTCACTATCAGCAATAACAGTGCTACCCTGTATGCGATGACACAGTAAGTCTCGCATTTGAGTAGGAATCTGCGAGCTCCAATGTAAGGAGTCTTTCTTTTCAATCCCTCATAATAAAGTTGAAGTATGACAAGAAAAGTGACATACTTGGTGATTTCATGGACACCCAATACTGAATTGAGTGTAAAAAGTATCATCTTGCATAAAATGATAACCACACCCCAATAATAAGCTCCTTCATGGTAACTTGTATAAAGTGATCCAAAAATGACATTGAGGACTTCAGATTCTTGTAATCTTTTTCGATTTTTGAATAGAATCAGGAAAATCACAAGCGGTATGCAGATACCCCAAACTGCCAAGGCAGGAAAAACCGCTTTATTACGAAAAGAGAAGTACTCAGGGGTATAGCATTGAACCAAAGTAGGATTCTTCATGAATTGATCTTCTATGTGAGGATCAAGCTTGGAGCAGGTGAGATAATTTGTGAGGGCACCAATAATATTTGGCTGTTCGAGAAGAATGAGGTAGACAGCTACGGATCCCAATCTGGTAATGCTCGTTTTTCGTTCTTTGAACCCTTTGATGAGCATTCTAATGAGTTCAACTAACAATGCCAGTAGCAACTTTGCAAGAGGAGAAAAGATATAGAAAAGCAGCTCTAGTTTGAGCGCAGTGAGAGGATCCATCTCTTTTTTATAGTAGAGGCATTTTAAAGACCAAACGACCTGCTTTCCAGGATTACCCACTCCATAGGAGATATTGAGAAATTGTATTACAGTACTGGTGTCTATTACTACAATCACAGAGCAAATCTGCATAAACGTCGTGAAAACCACTATAACTTCTGCAGGACGAATTGGATGCCTTGGAGTATTCTTTGGAGTAGATGTGTTACGTAATGTTTCACGGAAACGGTTTGTATTTGCGGAGTGGGCATTAATTAAGAGAAATAATTGATAGGATAACCCACCAATGATTATTAGAATTTCCAAAGCTAAATTCCCTTCATTATTACAATCAAAACAGTCATTACCGCTATCAGGAATATAGCCATTAGCTTGATTACATTGCAAACAAAATGGGCCAGTATATTCTTTACTGCAATTGTTCTCTTTCCCTCCAAGGCATCTTTCACTGTTATTACAAGGCATAATAGAGAGATCAGAGGTGACAGCACTTCGATAGTAACCCTCCTTGATCCAAATATCATTTCCGCCTCTGCAATCTGCACCTACTGGACAGTCTAAGCATTGTTTATCAGAAGGACTCAAAGAATATGTTTTTTGAGGACATTCAATGCATTCTCCAGTTGCAGATTGGTTGAGCTCACCTGGAACACACCCTCGAAGACGAATCATAAATTGTTGGAATTGGTTGAATGAACTCGATCTATAAGTTGCATTGACGATGTAGATGTCGCCTGCCATTCCAGGCAAAGTAATACTGGAAGGAGTCACTAAGCAGGTCGCATTTTGACAGGTAAATGGTGGATAATCTTGAGGAGGATAGAGTGGATTTGTAGACTTAAAGATCAGCTGCATCACTGCATCAGCGGAGTTGTCAATTGTAGGGAGAATGCCATGTACTCCCGCATAAACAAGAGTGAGATTAAGTTGGTACAGACTTAGAGATCGAGAAGTCAAATCCATGGCGATGGGGGTTGATGAGAGGGTGTCGTAATTTTTCAACGGTAGTATTGCTGAATCCGAGATCCTTTTGAAAGTGACTGCAATATTAGTCGGTGCGAAAGCAAACATAGAAGTAATCTGACTGACGCCATTAATGTTGTTTGCTGAGTCAACGAAGTTTAACTCACCAACCACCGAAAAGAGGATAGGACCTGAGACTCCTGTAGTGATGTCTGAGCCAATGTTTCCTTGCATCAATAGATTTGGTTGGTTCGCATAGGCAACACCTCCTCGTTCAGCAGCATGCAATTCATCCAGAATGTTGTCAATGAAGGAGAGGTTCAAAGTCTTATTTGGTGTATATTCAAAGATTACAGCTCCATTTGTAGCTGAAATATCCTTCATATTATTGTCTATGATGATGATATCACTGGTTAGGTTGTTTCCTGAGAGTAATCTTAGATTTGAGGCACTGAGAGAGGAATAGTTGAAAGTGGATGACTTTGGAAGGTTGATAATTCCTCCATTTTGTCTGACAGTAATGGCCTCACAAGTAGGATTCGAAGCAAAATTGATCTTATAGAAGCTCGAGAGTGTCCAATCAAAGTGAATTATTCCTCCATTCTCAGCTTCGATAGTGCTGAAAACGTTATTGGTGACGTTGATGACTATCGATCGAGTGATAGTCGAGGCAGCAGTTGGTGAATAGTTTGCATAGATGATTCCTCCATCTTGAGTTGTAGTGACACTTTCAAAAGTATTGTTATCAAGAATAATCGTGGTCGGATTGTGCAAGCTTCTCCAAGAGATTATACCACCTTTGTAGCTGTTGATATCTATGAATGTATTATTTGTGAGCTTTAAAGTTGAATCATTTCCTATGGTAATTTCAATTTCTTCAGAAAGGAGCACTGTGGAAGGGTTGGCAATCCCTCCTCCTAATATACTGCTTGAACTGATCTTGTGAAAAGTGTTATTATCTAGCCAAAGGATATTTTGATAGCGAGATTCAACAGAAGAGAAAATCGTAGAGGCTTCCACTGCATGTATCTGTGAGAAAGTGCAGTATCTCATCACCACAGAAAAATAATTGGCCTTATCGTTTCCAATTAGAGAAGTTGCTGACGTGATGACAGAACCAGCCCCAATGAAGTTGATGTTTGAGAAACTCGAATTAGTAATTGAAATATTCAATTTATCTAACACTCTTGCCTGGTACTCATCAGATCTTATACTAACCACTCCAAGAGTGAGATTTAAAGAATCAAAGGTACTTTGGTCGATTGTAAGGTTCCAAGAATGCTCGGGGAGATCAAAGAGCATGTCACAATTGATCACAAAGATTGGACTCTCATCAAGGGTAAGACCTGTCACTGTAATACCAGTGAAATAAGCGTTGATATCATCAGCGACGAGTATTGCCGTGCTGGGTACACCTGTAGCGGGGTTAAGGGCTTGAGAGAAGGTGAAATTGTTAAACAAAGTATAAAGCGCAGGATTCTGGTGAGCATAGAGGAAACCTCCATAATTGTTTCCAGCTACTTGGTAGCTGCAATCTTTTACTGTGAGATATGCTTGAGAGCTAGATTGGATCGAGATGAAATAATTCGAAACTAACTGTTGCGCTAAATTGCTAGTATGAGTGGAACTTGTGATATCGATCGATCCTGAAACATCTTGAAAAACTAGCTGACCTTGATTGCCTGAAACTAAATTATTCTTAAGAAGGGAATCCTTCATTAGGAGTTGAATCTTTAAAGTAGATGCATATAATATCGTCCCATAGGCTGCTGAGTTATTTGTAAACGTACAATTCGAAATATCAACATTCACAGATTGCCCAGACACTGAAGGATTCGGTGTTGTCAGTGTAATTAATCCTGCACCATTATAATTATTACTCTTGCTATCAGTAAACATGCTATTAAATAGAATCAAATCCTGGACGATCAAATTGAATGCTCCTTTTGAATCTCCGAATGATAGCTCATGGAAAGATGAGTTTGCTATTGTCAAATTTGGAGTTGATACTGTCAGAATAGTACCTTCAGGCAAGAAAATGTTGTTCAATGTGATATTTTGGAGGATTGCATAAGATTGTGTCATAAATAGCAAAATCAAGGACGTTCCTATGGTATTTGCTGTATGCCCGTCCTCTCTAGTCAATGTGATATTCTTAAAAATGTTATCTTGAAATTGTATACTTCCGAGATACGATGATGAGGTTTTCTGTGTGGAAATAAAAATAAAATTAGTAGCTTGCAGTGCTCCTTGATTGCTTTTTTGAACAACATTTTCAAATACTGAGTTCGTTAGCACAATTTGCGTAACGATAAACGTGCAACTCATGCTGATGAAATTACTTTCAGGTTCGATATTTGTTGTAATCATATTTTGGAAAGTAATGTTGTTGCACTCGAAGCATTCAAGTTGATATCCCGATAATTTGGAGGAGTTCGTGATGATATTAGAATCAGAGAAGAAGGTGTCTAAGAGCGTCGAAGTGAAGGAAATAGCATACCCAGGCATATTGACTTGAGTGAATTGATTCCCAATAAAAAACGCTCGGCGAATCGAGTCACTGAAAACAATGGGAAAATTTACCGTTGTTTCTCCTTGTATTTTGGAGAAAGTGTTGTTTATGACGAGAACTGAGCTATTTGGAACTTGGAAATTTTCGAAGCCCATCACGAACATATTTTCGGAGGTCTCAGTCGTTGTTTGGTCTACGGTGTTGTCTTTGACGTAAATAAAGACGGCACAGTTTTTGGAGCCATAAGAACATGTTTGATTTCTTGCATCGTAAAATAAAGCTCGTATTTGTGAGTTCCCAGATAACGCCGCTTCTTCTGCAGCGGGAAAGAAATCGAACCAGGTGACCGTAGGCACGTAAATATACTCGTCATCGGCAGTATGAAAATACGAGTAAATAGTAGCAAATATCACATAATCACCAAGCTGTAAAAAGCGAGAGTCTCTCAGCGTGATGTTTCTTAGAGTATTACCTTGAAATATTGATTGTGGATTTGTGGACCAAACCACAATCGAGGCATCTACTGCATAGATATTCTCGAATGTAGAGTTGGCGACAATAAACGGTCTTGTTTCCATATACATAGAAGTTTCGTTTTTCCTCCATCCTCCTTCAATTCTATTGTATCGTTTCGTTAGATAGGGACTATATATTTTCAATTGTTGGCTTCCGTCATAAAAGATGAGTCCTGATGATCGATTGACGACGCAATCGGTAAACGTCGAGGAAATAACAAACAACGATCCAACAAAGTTCGCGGTCTTGATCAAGGCCGATGTGCCTAGGAGAGTAAGATTTTTTGCTGTAATGCTGACGAATCGAGCAAGATAGCCTTCAATCTTGAAGAAGTAGGTGTCGTTAATGAAATTGTTTTCAAGGTAGACATTGTTGAATTGGACATGGAAAACTTCAACGCAAGGGAGGTTAGATAAGAATGCATAGTTGAAATGCATCACGTGGTCTGACTTAAAGTAACTGTTCAAGACATTTATGTTATTAAAGTAGAAGGTTTTGATCGCCGTTGTCGGAGTGTCAAGGATAGAAGGAGCGATATCTACTGTAATTAAATAAGAATTCTCCTGCGAAGTCCAATTATTGGCTGTGAAATTAGTTAGCTCTATTCCCGCAATGAAAGCTCTACTACCAAGGAACACATGGAAGGTATACAAATCGTACCTTATTGTCGCATTATTGATCGAAATATTGTTTGCAATGAGATAAATCCCTGGAGAATAATATACACCCGCAAAATGATGTATATATATGAGCTGACCTTGCGTCTGTGAATTCGAGGTTGTTATTGAATTAATTTGGATATTAGAAATGGACGTGTTCCTGTTTCCTGAGATTGAAATGAGTCCTTTCACTTGAACATCACCAAAGGTAAACCCTGTGAATGTCACGTTATCGATGACTACATTTTGTGTGACAGCAGAATAAATGAGGCCAGAACCACTCGTTACTGTCGAGGTGCTGAAATTACAATTAGTCGCATGGATATTTAAATAGGTCGCTGTGATAATGTAATCGCTGTAGAGAACAGTTTGAGCGGGAATTGAATCTGAAGAGCAAATGATTTGAATATCGGTAGCAATAAATTCTGTGTTATAGATTGACCCAGCCTGGTAAACTTGGATAGCAGCATTCGTAGTATCACGAGCAGCCGAAGTGACTTCCACTGCTATTGATGACACCATGACTTTGTTCGAATACTGGGCCCACAGTGCTTTCGTCGCATCATATATAATGTAAGCATTAGTGACTTTAACTTCCGAAGCATATGAGATATAGAGCTTATAGTTTGTAGTCGGAGTGGCCGTAGTCAACTCCTCCGTCAAATCCAAGCAAAAGTTGGAAAGCGTCACCGTTGCGACATTGCTTAACTCATGAGACATACCGATGGTATATCTCTGTATGACGTACAAGCCGCTAATAGTGAGCGAAGTGAGCGACTTAGCGGAGAGGATGGAAGTTCCTTTCAAACTCAGCCTAGGAAGCTGATCGCACTTGGAGAGAGAGTCAAGGGAGCTCGGAGGAGATTCGAACTGAATTCCAATACTTCCAGTCCCTGAATTACCAGTCAGAGATCTTGTAATGGTTTGTGTGGTCCCTGCAGTATTAGAGAGCAACGTGATTGTGTTTGTGGTGTCGATGAGAGTATTTCCACTGTATAAGGCGGCAACTGCCGCTTGAAGGGTTGGATAACTGGATCCACTGGCTTCAGTAATAGAAGCATTCACAAAGAGATTCATTGAAGACCCAAGAGTGAGGAGTCCCAAGAGAAGCAAGAAATATATCATCTGGATCATAATGATAGGAAATGAGAATTTTTTGAAATAGTTTTTTTTTTATTATACTCCAAAGATTCGTTCCATATTTATAACCGCAGTCTCTTAACTAAGACCACTAATAATTTGAAAATTTTCTTTTTAAAGGCCTGTTTCGTACTTAAATCAAGAACACTTCTGAAATCAGTGCTCTAAATTATTATTGAAAGAACCTTTTAATGAGATATGTGTTTTGTGTTATGAGAAGTGTCAACTCTTGTCTTTCATTGATCCAACCCATTTTATTCTTATGGAGTGATTTTCTTATCAAGAAGCAAGGCAAACTCTACTCTCATTTTCCTTCATTTAATTAAAATTCCGTTCCCTCTCAATTGATATTAAATTTATTCTCATGAGTTCAACTCTCAGTTGGATATTGTATATAATCGATATAATTTATTGCACTGACGAATTTTTACATTGTTCCAGAGAATTCTGTAAGAGATAACTGAAGGACCATTCATTTTTCGATATTTTCACATTTGTTAAGTTGGTATTGAATTGAGTGTTCTCTCAGCTGAACCTACACAACCCATCTTTCATCAGGTAATCTAAGGTCATTGAAACAATGGCGCCTATTTTCTAAGTGGAAAATGGAAATTTTTTCTTGATAGCAGCTGATGGAAAAAGTTTATTATTTTTATTTTTCAGAATTAACTACTCGCAATAATGAAAATATGCTTTTTCTTCAATGGCTTGACGACGAAGCTTGTTTTTCGATCCCAAAAAAAACAAAACAAAACTAGGTTATTGCGCTTTTAATCTGTCGGATCTCTGGAGTGATTTCTTTTGTTACTGTATCTGTTCCTTATAATCACAGTCAAATGCTCCAGTAGTTAAGGACTCGTTTCTCATAACTAAAATAACTCTGCTGTTTCTGGCTTCCGAAATTTAACTCCAAACGAAATCAATAAAGACCGAAAGAATAAATCAATAGTAGCTCCTCCTAGAGGCAGCTTACTGTCGTATTGGGACGAAATAGAACTTCAACCAGCAGGCGTCTGCATCTCAAAGGAGGGTATTACCTTTCAAAAATTTCAAAAAGCGGCTTTGCTCAGAATTAAAATTTGTTTTGCTTAGCATTATAAATTCCAAGCTCAGAGAAGGTTCGGTTAACCCATTTACAAAATCAACTTTAGAATGATAGGAATTATATAATCTTAAGAAATGCTTCTAAATTAATTAGTTAAGTTCAAATTTAAATATCAAATGCGTCGGAAGCATTGAGAATTAAGTTTATTTAAAAATTGCGATATCTGTTTTGATATTCTAATGTTAGAGTCCAGACAAATTAGTTCTGGAATTTACACGAAATTATTTACAAACTCTTTCCAAAAATTATTAACAAATGCTTTACCGCATTATTAAAAGGGCATTAGGAAGAATTTACAAAGTAGAGGCGTGCCTTTCCTCATCTCCTTCCTAAGTTTGAAGTCTGGTGCGGGTACTTAGATTAAGAAATCTCTATAGCCGTTAATTTCATTTGTATAGCCTCACTCGCAATCATCTAAAATGGATAAGACTTTGCTGCTTAAGTTGAGAAGTCTCTACTAAAAACAACTTCGTTAGTTGGATTCTGCTTCTGTCAACAGGCTAAGCAGGCTCAAAAGCATTTTGAAAATATTACCAAATCTATCCTCAATTCATTTTTTTTTATTCTAAGACACTTTTGGCATTATAAACTTTGCTGCAAGGGTCCTTATCAGAAAGAGGATAGTGACGAGCCCAGAGCCCAGTGATATATCTCTGAATACTATCAATGTTTTTTGAGAATTTAGAACCGGAAAGGTGCTGGGTTTTGACCAAAGATTTCTTACTTCCTTCCGAAATTGCATATTTGCGATACTATTTAGGGTTGCTGACCCAGAAAATACGTTATTGGCATCGTTGTAGATAAAACCTCCCCTACTTCGGAACTAAATAGATTTTTTCAAGAACCATTGCTTTGATTGGATTTCTTTCATTTCATATCTCAATTATCTTTTTTCCGCAAGCGTACCCTTCTGCTTCCTTCTTAGTTCATTCGAGGCTCTTTTATGATTGAAGATTCAACAGCAGGGCAACCTAATTTTGAATATCCTTTTTTACTCAGAATAAAAACTCTAATCTAACTTCAGAATTGGTATTGTGAAAAATTGAGGAAATCAGAGGCCGGTAAAACTCGCTGGCAAGATTGTGAATTTCGAATACCCGAAATATATGTAGATAAATTCAAAAATCACCGTTGTTTCGGAACTTGATCCTTTATATGCGGATTAGTCGAAATCTCTCGCCATCTATTGTGTTTTTTTTCACTATTAAAGTTGAATAATGGTTTTTGCTTATTAAAAGGAATGTTTTCAGCTTCCTTTTTGTGATTTAAATTTTCCCGAAAGTTTGAAGAAATGAAGAAATGGAGCTAAAGTGAATTTATTAATTTTATCGAATAACTGGCTCACCAGTTAATCCATGATAAATTAAATGTTATTGGTCTATTACGGCTGCGAGCGTCTCTCGAGACTTCATTATTGCTGTCCTTGCCAATTTCAACACTCACTTAACGTCCAAATAAAAAGATTTCTTTGTTTATTAGCAGTACGATGTATTTGACAATGTATGGAGCGATGTCGGAGGAGTGGTAAAGACTATCATGAGCATAATTATTTTGGTGACAACGTTTGTTTCATTATCTTTTAGGCAATTAGATTGCTGAAAGTGATCGGGTGCACAAATTTTGTGTATCCATTCACAAAATTTAGAAAGAAAGACCTGTGTGGGATGCTTTGGAGCGAAAGTGAGTTTGAGCCGACAAAAGAAAAGTTGTCAAGAACGGATTCTGTAACTAACAACTCGGATGACCCCATAAATCCAAAATTTGGGGAAAAAATAAGACTTCCAAATGGGTAGAAAGCGATATTCTGCTAAATATATCGTTGAAGTTGCAGAAGTTCAAGAGGTTCCTGAAGGATGTGATGAGGGAGATCCGAAAAAAGAAGGCTGTAGGAGAAATTCAGGAGAAAGAAAGCCTTCTTTGTTTCTCTTGCACAATTTTGGATAGAATTTGATAGGAATTCGATTTTGGTTTTAAGTCTCTATTTAATGATTTAACGTTGTTGTGTATGAATACCTATATAATGGAAAGAAAGCTAAATGTCCATTTTTAATTTAACTGAAGAACAACTATCTAAGATCTATTTACGAGGTCTAGTATAAAACCCTGTCTTCTCAGACAAAATGAGTGAAATTCGAGATTTTTCCCTGATGTTTGCCCTTGTTGAAAAATTCATTACAAACAATCTTGTAGCTCCTATGAGAAATTTGCTTCGAGTCACCACTAAAATACTGATTTTCGTTCTGCATTTCATGGCCCTTAGGCCTTCATCATTAATAGGCTCATATATGACAGGAAATCCATTAGTTTTTGATCCAATCCAAAGTTGTTTCCAACTTTTCGCTAAACTGAACAAAATTAGTTCCAATTCTCGCATTGATTCCAGATATGCGAGATGATTCTCGGAGCATTTGAGCCATGACATTGAGAAATTGCGTATAAATTTCCCTCTTTTATGACAAACTTAAAAAGCAAGTGATTAAACTTCTAATTTACCCCTCGAAAGAAGATTTGGCCTTTTTCCCAAAAATGAGATGAGCATCAAGCCTAAAATTTGATATTTTGTCAAAGAAAATGCAATTTACGTTCATTAGATCTCTAATACAACGCTTCCAAGCTTCCTAGGGAAATCAATTATTACAGAGAGAGTAACTACCCTGTAAGAGCCAGAAGGACGCTCAATCGTCAACTGGTATCCTCTATTTCACAATTAATATTTCCATATTAGTCAATGTTTTGAAAATAACAAAAATATGCAAATTACATTTTATTCAGCTTCAAAACCACATCTCCTCCAAGAAGCTAGAGTGATACTGCCTGAAAAGTTTAATTGCTAGCTGCCGATGCTTATATAGCCCGCAGTCATCCCACCTCTTTGCACAGGGCAACAGGGCATTTATTAAAAGTACTTTAATTTATAAAAAGCATGCCTGGAAATTGAGTAAAGCTCTGAAAATTTTGTATAACTCTGAAAATTAATTTTGTACTGTTCAGTTGACTCAGAGAATTAAGGGGACAAAATGTAAATTCAGGCAGGTTATTGCTAGCTTCTTTCTTCATACATAATAGCAGAAAACCTTAGAAAGTATCTTGAAAGAATGAAAACTGGAAATAACATCGAGCTTTTAACTTCATTTTTCAAAGCAAATAACAGCAAATTTGGCTGTCTGCTGAATACTGAGAGAAACATTTCAGCTAAAATTTTGGGAAAAGTTAAATCCTTAGTATCCTCTTAACATCCCCCTAAGCCCAAATACCTTCTGCAAAAAAATTAAAAAAAGCATAACTAAATTAATTGAAATTGCATTTTGTTAACACCTACACTATGCTCTGAGATCGATGCTGTTGCTTTCCTTTATCAGAGTTTAATAACCCTCTTTTTGGACATTCACTTTTCAAATTCATTTCTAACAATCATACATTGGACAAAATCAAATTGATTTAGCTCTCAATATAGATAATTTCATCTAACATGAAGAAACATTGATTGTGGAACAAACTGAACGTGTGCTGTTAAAAAACAGTATCCTATTTATCATTTGAATCAAAATGTGGGAATGTTTCGACTTCACTCGACCTATGAGAAAAAGGAGACAGTGTGAGGGTGATTTCAGGTAAATTTGCTGCCAAATTCTCATCTTCAACCACTTGACTTGGATATTGTTCTTTTTCTTCCTCTATCGTTGGTGTATCGCCAGAACTGAGGCCGACTGAAATAGATTTTTGATGAGAGCTAAATCGGCTGGGTTTTTGCCATGAATCAAGTCTGGATAATATTGTTGGGGAGTTCGGAGAGTCACTACAGGAATCTTGCGCATCAAATCTATAAGTTAATGAATAAAAGTTAGAATTCAAACAAAATAGCGCTTATACCTGGTACCGACAGTGATTCGATTAGTTGAGCTGGGGATTTCGTCCGATTGGGACTGTATCGAGTTCATTGTGATCGGTTTCCTGGACTTCCTCCTCTTCTTTATGATTTCTTTCAAAGCGATTATTCTGGCCTTCACAGCTTTGACACGAGCTTTAAGCACTTTGATTCTCAGTTTAGTTGCCCAAACTAACATGTAAAGTCCAGCCATGATCACTGGTAAGAGGATAAGCACATCGAAAACATAATCGGGCGTTCCTTGTACATGTGCTTTGACTATCAATAGGAAAAGTACTGCCTTGTATGCGAGAATGCTGTATGTTTCGCATCTCAAGAGCACCTTACGAGTATATGGAGGCCTTCTATTGAGTACCTCATAGTAGAGCTGAAGTATGACGATAAAAATCACATACTTGATCACATCGAGCCCTGTGAGCACTGAGTTCAGCGTAAAAAGCGTCATCTTGCATATCATGATAACTAATCCCCAATAATAAGCTTTTTCATCATAACTGTTGTAGAGCGGTCCAAAGATCACATTAAGAGACTCAGAATTCTGCAATATTTTTCGATTTTTTGAATAAAATCAGGAAAATCACGAGCGGAACGGCCACTCCCCAAACTGCGATGGCAGGAAAAACAGCTCTATTCCTGAAAGAGAAGTATTCAGGAGTATAACATTGAACCAATGTAGGATTCTTCATGAATTGATCGTCTAAGTGAGGATCAAGCTTGGAGCAAGTTAGATAGTTTGTAAGCGCGCCGATAATGTTTGGCTGTTCGAGAAGAATGAGGAAGACAGCTACCGTTCCCAATCTGGTAATAATGCTCGTTTTTGGTTCTCTGAATCCTTTACAGAGCATTCTCAAGAGTTCGATGAAGGCTATGAATAGTATCTTTGCAAGCGGGGAAAATATATAAAAGAGAATTTCCAGTTTGATCGCAGCGAGAGGATCCATTTCTTTTTTATAGTAAAGGCATTTCAAAGACCAAGCAACCTGCTTACTGGGGTTGCCAACTCCAATAGAGATGTTTAAGAACTTTGTGAGAGTTCCTGGGTCCACTATTACAATCAAAGAGCATATCTGAGTAAACGTATTGAAAAGTACCATTATCTCTCCAGGTCGGATTAGTTGATTCGGGTTGCTGGTAGCGTCACCCGTGTGAGGCGCAGTCTCCAGCTTTGCTTTGATTTGGAAACGTTTTTTATTTGCCAAGTAAGCGGAAAATATTATCAATAGCTGATAGAGCAAGCCACCAATGATTGTAAAAATCCCTCCAACCAAATTCCCTTGTCTATTACAATCAAAACAATCACTTCCACTGTCAGGGATATAACCATCAGCTTGATTGCATTGCAAACAAAATGGACCAGCATATCCCTCACTGCAGCTGTTCTCTTTCCCTCCAAGACACCTTTCGCTGTCATTGCAAGGCATGACATAGAGACCGGAGGTAGCCGCGCTTCGATAATAACCCTCCTGAATCAAAATATCATTTCCTTCTCTGCAGTCCGCACCCGCTGGACAGTCTATGCACTGCTTATCTGTTGAAAACAACGAGTAAGTACCTCGAGCGCAACGAATACATTGTCCAGTTGCCGACTGGTTGAGCTCACCGGGCAAACATTCTCGAAGCCGAATCATAAATTGCTGAAATTGGTTGAATGAGCTCGATTTATAAGTCGCACTGACGACATAGATATCTCCAGCGTTTCCAGCCAAGATGATATTGGAAGGACTAGCTAAGCATGAAGCGTTTCGGCAGTCGCTTGTTAGGTAAGTTTGAGAGGGATATTGCGGATTTGATGAATTAAATACAAGCTGCAGCATAGCTTCGCCAGAGTTATCAGCAATGGTCTGACTCCCAAAGACTCCAATATATATCAGATTCAAACTAATTTGGTAGAAACTGAAAGAATACGACGTCAGATTCGAGAATATCGGATTTGTTGAAGAGCTTTGGGGCTCTTCCCTGGGTAATACTGAAGAATCTGGAATTCTTTTGAAAGAGATTTCAATATTGGTAGGCGAAAAAGCAGGAATGACTGTATTCTGGACACCGTTGAAGCTATTTGCAGAGTCAATGAGGTTTAATTGATCAGACATTGAAAAGACGATGGGTCCTGATACTCCTGCATTTATACCGCTACCATTGTTATTTTGCATGGATAAATATGGCTGATTTGTGTAAGCTATTCCTCCTCTCTGAGCAGTACGCACTCCATCTAATATATTATCTCTAAGTGATAAATTAAGGGTTTGGTTAGGTGTGAATTCAAATATCACACCTCCATTTATTGCAGAAACGTTATTGATTTGATTGTTGGAAAAAACAATCTCTCCAACAGGATTATTTGCTGAAAGCACTCTCTGAGGTGAGGAATCAATGATAGAAGATAAGGAGGAGTAATTTAAGTAGGGAGACTTTGGTAAGTGTATAATACCTCCATTTTGCTTGGAAGTAATATCCTCACAAGTATTGGAATCAAAGTTTATTTTGTAAAGACTAGTTAATTTCCATTCAAAATGTATTATTCCTCCGTTCTCAGCAATAATGGCTTTGAAAGAATTCTTGGTTATGTTTAACACTGCTGGCTGAGTTATTGCAGAGGCAACATTTGGCGGATAGTTTGCGTAGATGATTCCTCCGTCTTGTGTTGTAGTAATACTTTCAAGCTTATTGTTATCAATCAGAATCGCTATAGGGTTGTACAAGCTTCTCCATGAGATCAGGCCACCTTTAGAGCTGTTGATATCTATGAATGCATTATTTGTAATTTTTAAAGCCAAATCATTTCCAGCAGCCATTTTCTCAGAGAGGAGCACTGTGGAGGGGTTGACAATCCCTCCTCCTAAGCTACTGCTTGAGCTGATACTCTGGAATGTATTATTGTCCAACCAAAGAGTATTTCGATAGCGGGATTCAACGGAAGAGAAAATCGCCGAGCCTTCAGTAGCTGTTATCTGTGAGAACGAACAGTTTCTCACCAATACTGAAGGGTTGTCAGAGTTGTCGTTTCCGATGTGCGAAGTAGCCGCAGTAACGATGGAGCTAGCTCCGGCGAAGGTGATATTGGAGAAAGTCGAATTGATAATAGAAACCGTGAGGTTATTTAGCACGTTCATCAAGTATTCATCAGAATTTATATTCACGACGCCAAAAGCCAGACTCAAAGAATCGAACATGCTTTGATCGATAGTAAGGTTCCAACTATTGTCTGCGAGACTATTGGCCATGTCGCAATTTATGATGAAGAGAGCTTTATTCGCAATTGTGAGATCTCTTACCGTGATATTCGCGAAGTAAGCATTGATACTATCGGCCAGCAGTATCCCCGTACTGGGTACACCTGGAGCTGAGTTAGGAGCTGCAGCGAAGGTAAAATCCTCAAAATAGGTGTAGAGAGCAGGGTTTAAATGCGCATAGAAGAACCCTCCTGAATTATTTCCGGCTACTTGATAACTGCAATTTGACACGGTCAGATATGATTTCGAGCTAGTTGCGACAGAAATTAGGTAGTTTGAAACCACTTGCTGAGTCTGATTGCTGATAAAGGTGGAATTTACGATGGCTAATGCTGATTCGGAGGTATTCGCAAAAATCAGCTGTCCTTGATTCTCTGATACCACGTTATTAATAATGGATGTATTTTGCATTAGGAATTGAATCTTCAAAGCAGATGCATACAATATCGCTCCATAGGCCGCCGTATTTTCCGTGAACAGACAATCTGAAATGTTAGTTAATATAGAGAGCGCATCAACTGAAAGATCAGGTGTTGTCAATGAAACTAACCCTGCGCCATTATAATTAAGACTGCTACACTTTGTGAACGCACTATCGAAAAGCGTGAAATTTTGTACGATCAAGTTCAACGCACCTTTTGAATCACCAAATGAAAGATAATTGAAAGTAGAGCTTGCTATGGTCAAACTAGGAACCGATATGGTCATAATAGTTCCTTCAGGTAAAGTAACCTGATCTAGAGTGTTATTCTGAAGGATTGCATATGACTGTGTCATAAACAGCAAAATAAATGAAGTTCCTTTGGTATTCGTCGTGTATCCGCCAGCTCTCGTCAATGTGATGTTCATAAAGGTGTTATCTTGGAACTGCACGCTCCCAATCTTCGTTACCGAGTTGTTTTGAGTGGAAATGAAGATAAAATCTGTGGCCAGCAACGCTCCTTGGTTGTTTTGCTGAACAATATTCTCGAAAGTTGAGTTTCGCAAGGCAATTTCAGTGCCGATGAACGTACAACTCATACTAATAAAATTATTTTCAGTCTCCAAGTTCTTCGCAATCATATTCTGGATAGTGATATTATTGCACTCATACGAAACCAATAGATATGCCCCTATTTTCGTATTGTCCAAGAGGACATTGGAATCAAAAAAGAAATTGTCGAGGAACTTCGACGTGAGGGAGAAAATATACCCAAGGATAGTGATTTCTTTCAGGATGTTCCCGATAATGAAGGCCTGACGAATCGAATCGCTTAAAATAATAGGAAAATCGACCTTTGAGCTTCCTTGTATTCGAGAAAACGTATTGTTTATGATAACAACGGAACTATTTGGCACTTGCAGTTTTTCTAAGCCTATCAAGTAGTCAGAATCCACAGTGTTCACTTGGTCAACGATATTGTCTTTCACATACGCAAAGACCGCGCAGTTCTTCGAGTCGTACGAGCAGGTTTGGTTTCTGGCGCTGTAAAACAGCGCTTGTATTAGCGAGTTGCCGGAGAGTGCCGCTGCTTCAGCAGCAGGGAAGAAATCGAACCACGTGACGGTAGGAACAAACACAAAAGAAGCCGTTCGGAAAAACGAGTAAATGCTGATATACAATGTATAAGAGCCCAGCTGCAGAAGTGGTGAGTTGCTCAATGTGATGTTTTTCAGTGTGTTGTTTTGGAAGATCGATTGAGGGTTTGTCGACCACACAACAATTGAAGTATCAAATGCATTTATATTGGAGAATACTGAGTTGTAGACGATAAATGGTCTGGTTTCGATATACATCGTCGTGGCATTTTTGGCATACGAGTACTCTATCTGGAATGGGCGGGTCGTTGTGTACTCATTATAGGGCTTCAGAAAGCCCCATCCGTCATATGCAATGAGCGATGATGATAAATTGAGCGTACAGTTGTTAAACGTCGAGTTAATCACAAAAAGCGTTCCTACGTAATACCTGGCTTCAAGCAGGGTCGAGAGTCCTCGGAGTGTTAAATTCTCTGCTGTGAGGTTCACGAATTGAGCGAGGAACCCTTCAATCTTGAAGAGATAGGTCTCGTTGATGTAGTTGTTTGCTATGTAGACGTTGTTGAATTCCGCATGGTATATTTCAACGGAAGGCGTGTAAGATGCGGCGTAGTTGAAATGTATCAGGTAATCAAACATGAATCGACTGTTTATGATAGTTAGGTTATTGAATGAGAAAGTCCTCGGTGTCCAAAGCGTCGTATCGGTTATCACGGTCCCAATGTCCACTGTAATCGCGTAAGACATCTCATCGAAATCGCAGCTGTCCAATGTGAAATTGTTTACGACTAAGCCGGAAATGTAATTGGGACTTCCGAGGAAGACGAAGAAAAAGTAATAGTTGTTGTTGACCGTGGAGTTGCTTATTGTGATGTTATTCGCGATCAAATAGACGCCAGGGCTATAATAAGTGGGTGAGTTCATGATGATAGAAATCAGGTAGCTCTTCGTGTCTATATTCACCGCGGTTAAGGAAGTAACCTGAATATTAGAAATCGTAGCATTTTTGTTTCCTGACAGGGCAATTAGAGTTTGCCCTGTAACATCGCCTATAGAAACGTTCGTGAATGTTATGTTATCCATAACCGAGCTGATAGTTTGGGCGGAGTAAAGAAAAGTTAAGGGATTTGATGTTTTCGCGCTGAAATCGCAGTTATTCACGCTGATATTGGAGTAGACAGCTGAGGTAATACTATTGCTCCAGATACCGTAGGGTAGGGTAATTGCATTTGGAGGACAACTAAATTGGATGTTGGAGATATTAAAATTCGAGTTATAAGTCCCCGAAGACTGGTAGACTTGAATAACCGCGCGATCTGTAATTCGGAAGGTCGAACTTAGATTTACCACGAGTGATGAAATATTAATTTGCCTTGAGGACTCGATCCATAATTCCTTAGTCCCGTCATAAGCAATATAACCGTTAGTGATTGTGACTTGGGAAGCATATGAGATATAGAACCAATAGTTAGTAGATGGAATTGATGCTTCCGTCAAATCCAAGCAGAAGTTTGAGAGCGTGACGGTTGGGATGTTATTTAATTCTAGTGATCTGCCGCTGGTATACTTCTGTTTGATATACAAACCACTGATTGAGAGCGAAGTCAGCGAATTTGAGTAGAGGAAGGAGGTTCCTATCAAGCTCAAGATGGGAAGCTGGCTGCAAGCAGAGAGAGAGTCAACAATGCTTGGAGGAGACTGGAATTGGATTGCGATGCTTCCGGTTCCGGAAGTTAGAGATGTGGTGATGGTTTGAGTGGTACCTGCAGTGTTAGGGAGCAGGGTAATAGTGTTAGTAGGGTCAATCAACCTGGTTCCGCTGAATAATGCCGCAACAGCTGATTGGAGAGTTGGGTAGTTGATTCCACTGGCCGCGGAGAGAGAAGCATTAACGGTTAGAGTCTTGGAGAAGCAGGGAGCGATTGCAGCGAAGAGAACGAGGAGAGGAATTATCTTCATTGACGACAAATCTGAAGGTTTTTATGAAAGCAAATTTATTAATGATTTGCAGATTTCATCTAAGTCCATGAAATGAGAGAATAAAATCAGTGGATTATTGTATTAAATCGATTGAGTACTGAATTAAGTTAATGACAAGAAATTTCTCCTCAGTGTAAAATTTTTATTCTTTCTCTGATTTTGGAAATGCTCGCAAATTTTCTATTTTTAATCAGAGAAAATACACATTTTTAAAAAGTTTTTATTACAGATGGCTGTTCTGCTAAATACCTACGAGAATCCAAGCTCTAAATCCCTGAAGTATTTCGACAAAACCTCTCTTAGATATGCTCCTCATATTATTTCAGAGTTTTCAATATAGGTTTCAAAAAATCAGTGTGAATGACAATAACTGGCACCTGAAGATGGTTGTAGTAGAGAGAAAAGCTCAGACTGGCTATGGCAGTACCTTAAGTGTGAAGACTGCATGAAAAGTGGTTTCTTTGAGTTTCTAAATTTGGAAAAGGCATTTTGAGAGTAGTTCTGTTGTGCTTTCAAATATTTCTCTCTTTACATAAATTTTACTGGTGCAAAATCAGCAAAGCAGGACTTAATTCCAAAATAGGAATTAAGGTGAATTAAGGCAAAAATGTCCTCGGAAATTTTAGAACTTAGGTGAAAAGAGTATTTATTCTACTAGCTCCCTACTCTAATGAAACTCTATGAGGTTCTTTTTAAGGTAGTTTGTATTTTTTCAAAGTTTAATTAGAATAGTAATGGTAATGGTTAAATATCGATTAGACTGCAGTTACTAAGGATAAAGTGGGAAAAATTTCAGAACTAGAGCGGTTTCTGCTTGAGAATTAATGCGAGCGATAATTGTTGCCTCACCTGGAATATGGCAATTACTCTAGAAATTTGGATAGACTCCAACACCTATAGTCAACTTAAGGATAGAGACCATATCGCCTGAACGAGAAAATTTGCCTTTGAGGACATTAAATTGAAAATGACAAAGCATTTGTTGCTGACTGAACCGAGAAAGAGTGTTAAATTTTGCCTAATTTAAACTTCCATGTTAACTCATGAATTAATGAAATCTCATCAATAACAAAATGATTTTTTTTGTTTTCTCTCTCTCTTATATTCTCAGCTTATATTAATTGTTGTGTTTTGGATATTAACTCAGATAGTTTTAGAGGACTTTAAAAGCTTCTCACTAAAAGGATTTGCTTGCTCCTTTTCATTTTATACAAATCAGGCTATGAATCACGTTTTATTCAAAAAATGGTTAAAAATGGAATTTGTAATATGTTGATAACTTTGAAATGCATTCAAGACTCCTTTTTCTTCTGAAATTTCATCGCTTTGGGCATACTTTAAAGAGAGAACTGCCTAAAGGCTGTTTACAATTTTTTGGGAATCTCGTCAGTTGTATACATAGCAATCGATGGACTTTGATCTCTGGGTTTGAATACGCATGAAAAATGACATTAGACTCCAAGAAAGGCATTAGAGAAGGATGAAGTCGAGTATCTCAGCTCAGGTTGTATAGAAATTCTAATTTTTTGGTAATTTACATGGAAAAAGATAAGTAGATTTTAATTTTCAGCTTAGAATTTGAGCATTTCTTGTTGTCTTTTTCTCATCCTAATAATTTTAAGGAACTTCGCAAAAAATTGCTTTAGATTCCGAAATTTATTTTGAATATTCAATGTGCTCTTTATTCAAAAAAAAGTTTATCTGTGAAACAAACATTTTCAAAATACGCTTGATTCGTCTTCCCAGCAAAGTTAGGCAGAATATATTCTCATTGGAAATATACTACAGAAATGCCAATTGGAAAGAGCCACCTTTGAATATTTCCCATTGTCATTAAATTATAAAAAGTTACCATTTCAATATGTGAATTTATGGTGTACTGGAGAGACGAATAGGTAGTAAAAGAAAAAAAAAATGAATACATAGAGATGCCTTTTCATCTAATTCTTACTCAAAATTAAGAATGGATGAGCAGGAAAACCAAATCATCAGAGGAATCTTCATGAATCATATTGTTGAAATTATTAAAGACCAAATTATCAAACTTCAACACATATTAGTTAGAGAAAGGAAACTGTTGCCAGATTAACTCCACTTATTGGAGATTCCAAGTACTTTGTTGAAATGTTCCAATCTATCAAGCAAAAAAGGGCCTTACAATCAATAAATGATACAATTTTACAGAGTTTGAGAAGGTTTTTTGCTCTACAGCCAGAGCGAGTTCTATATTGAGGAAAAATCATTAAATTCATATTTTGAGAAAATAAGTCTCTATTATTCCAACTGGAACTATGATGAGAACGATTCCGAACTTTATTTAATTTAATTCACTCATCTGATCAAATTTTTCTTATTAGCTTTGAGAGTAATTGCGAAATTATAATTTATTGTCCCGTCTAAAAAAGTGGAAAGTAATGCTCCCAAAAGTAAGTCAAATAATGGTCGACCTCTGGAGTCCTTGAAGAATCGACAGCCAAAAGATACACACCAAGCGATGATGTGCTTCAAGATTCGGTAAAAACTGGTACGAGTGCTAAACTCTACTTAATTTGATGAATTTCTCATTTTTCATCTTTCAATTTCAAACCATGAACTAACTTTGGATAGGAGGGACATCTCCTATTTCTCCAACCCTACTTGCCTGGTCATCGAGGCTGAATAATAAGATCCAGATTGTTGAACTTGAAACGAAGGAAGAGTTGCTAAACTTTGATGGAGTGAAAATCAAGAGTTTTTTTTTGAATTCATCACGTTTTATAACCTTCTACAAAGTGGATGCTGATAGCCGGAATTACGTGAAAGAGATTGCAAACACAGGGCTCCTCGTTTCGATTCACCACGGCCGAACCATTTCTGCAAACCTCGCAGTATTTGATGTTTCACGGAAAGGTCGTGCCCAGAAAATATATTCATTTGTAGAAACTCTGGCTGTAAAATCATATTCAAAATCTGTTTCAAAATTATCATCTCTCTAAGTGAATGGTTATGGAGATGCGACCTATAATCCACGGAGAAAGATCCTCGGGGCAATTTCCGTTGCAGGAAAGATAGCTTATCATCTTTACAATTTCTCCATCTCGAAAGCAGGTAATAATGTTTAACTCATCCGAAAATCGAGATGGCCCTCCCAATATAGCAGTGAAAAGGGTATTTAATAAATTTTTCTATTG
>ENA-UOTZ01000761-UOTZ01000761.1-compost-metagenome-genome-assembly--contig:-NODE-761-length-25963-cov-9.090087_pt1 | contig 25963 bp, 22 predicted proteins | sample MGYA00238144_ERZ746983 | MGnify/ENA primary metagenome ERZ746983 (study PRJEB28759, sample SAMN06268863) | compost metagenome | isolation source: single cell | place: USA: California, Emeryville, Joint... | reverse complement strand
ACATTTGGTAGGCTATGATGATGAAGAAAGGACTCTCACGCTGCTACAGCTGTTTCCCAAAAGCCCCTCAAAAGAATTTTGCTGTCTGTACGATTAGAACTCTTCCAGAAAAACCAATACATTGTGTGACATGGGGAAAACATCTGTTCGGGCTACTATTCGGACCACAGGACGAGTCGAACGTGCTATCTGACCTGTTGGATAAGATCGACATGAATGATATTAACTTTTCGAGGATATTTGATGAGATCTTTTATCATCAAGTCAAAGCTCTGAAAAGCGTGGACGAAGAAAACAAAGAAAATGTAACTTGCTTTTCGTTGGATTTGAGATCTCATACCATCTCTGTAGAAATTTAAACATGTTGAGCCAATCCAGTTGAGCTCGTTGAACTTGGAAGGGTTAGGCCCATTCGAAATTGAAATTAAGAACAAGCTTGAGCCTATCCAGAATTACGCTTACTATTTCTTGCGTAAATTTGCTGATTTACTTCGTCAATTGAATTTGATTGTTAACAGACTCCAGCGAAGAACTTCTTCGAAGAAAACGAAAGGTAAGGCTTCAAATGAGATGTGTATAATGTTGATATTATTCATCGATTATAGGAAGGCGACCTCATCTTCGACAAAGACGATATGCTGATGGCGAAATTCGTGACTGCTGCGAGCAACCTTCGTGCATATATTTTTAAGATTCCTCTGCAAACAGAATACAATACTCAGCAAATGGCCGGAAATATCGTCCCTGCCATCACCTCGACGAATGCAATGGTGGCAGCCTTCCAACTCACTGAAACTATGAAATTCCTCATGAATACTCTGTTTGAAGAGCATGCCAAGAAGCAAGGCATGAAAGCAGAAAACAAAGAGCTTTATGTGAGCAATCTTACAACAAAAGTGTTGGACGCAAAACTCGGCAAGGCCAAGCCTGACGTAAGCTCTTTAACGCTCTAACCTCTGTCTAACACGCATTTAAGTGTTTGGCCTGTAATGATGCGCTTATGCCGTTGTTGATTTATGCTGACACCGCTAATTTCACCATCGGCGACCTCATTGATCAAGTCTATAATCCATCGAAGGAGAACATAGATTTCGAAATATACTCCGGAAATGACCTGATATATGAATGGAATCAGTATCTAGAAGACGATGAGATTGAGATGGCGAAGAAGAAGGCGGCCCAAACCTTAAAGGACGCATTTAAAACCGAAGAAATTTTATTAAAATTCCAGGTTTTGCTTCTCAACATGCCCATTTGTTCTCAACCTACTATCACTTTGTAGGAAGATAAATACATGATGAAGATCTTGATCGTAGACAAACCAGGACTCCCACCTCATGTAATATATTAAAAACTAGTTCCTGCGTCTGAAGCGAGTTATTAGACCTTTGAGCATTCGAAGAAAAGTGACCCGACGAAAAAGAGGAAGATCTTGATCGAAAAGGAAGTGCTTGGAGACACTTATAAGATGGAAGAAGAGAAAAAGAAGGACGAGACTAAAATGCAGATTGAAAGCGAAGGAAACGGCAAAGCGATGATAAGTATGCATTTTGAATTGAATTTTCCAAGGATACTCACTCATCCTGCTTTGCAAATAGTCGAAGACGATGACGATGACGTTGTTGAAGAGCAAATGCCATCAACCGCAACAAGCCAGAAACAACCACAAAACCAGAAAGCAGCCGCGATTGATATTGAAAGCGACGATGACCTCATGGTCGTTGAGCCTGAGCCCAAAAAATCAGCAGCAGATAAAGGAGAAGCTAACCCTCTCAAGAGAGTAAGCAGCTTATAACCCCGATTGGCATTGATTTAACCTTGAAATATAAGACTAGGGCGGAACTTGAGAGCAACGGCGGCCACGAAGGAGTTGAACCCACTCTGAAGCAAACAAAACAGGCTTAAAGTCTGTTACTGCATAATAATATAGAGTTATGGTACGAGTGATAGTTAAGAGACCAGACTGAAAAGAGATCTGCATATCGACATTGATTTTGAACTCGTAGTAAAATTCGTGTGTGATAAGGAAAAAATTAAAAATTTAACTGTTACAGTTCAAAAATCAAATATGATGGATGCACACAAATCTCATTCATCTCATCACGTTAACTCAGACGCCGATGAGATCATCGCGCTTCGCAAGCAGGTAGGGACTGAGAGTCTGTTCCGATTGTTTCATGTCACAAATTGCAGCTTAGGATCCAGGAATCGGAGTGGAAGAAATGCAAAGCTGTCCTTGAGCAGCGCATCGAGATACTTGACCTGCAGAACAGGGAGTACAAAGAAAGGGAAGAAGCGCTTCAAAAGACTAATAATTCTATCGTTTCAGCCCTAAATAAATTCAACGAGGAAACCAATGGCACTCAGGTAATGCGATTAATGAAGCATCTAATCAGAAATTGTGGTTAGTCTAAAGCTGTGAAGGAGCTAGAAGCTAATCTCAGAGAGAAACAGCGGGAAATAAACGAACTAAAGACGAGGGCTCAGAGGAATGCTTTCCAGTTACAAAAAGAGGTTGAGTTGATAAACATTATGGCAGTTGGCTTATCTTCTTTGCAAATAGAACGCGGAACTCATTGAAAAGATTTCTGATTTAGAAACTGCCATGCAGGTCTTGAAGTTGAATAATGAGAAATCAGAGTACGCGATGAGTCAAAAAATAGGGCAAGTAGAGAAAGAAAAGCAGGCTCTTATAGCAGAACTAAGGCAAGCAGAAGCCGAGAAGAATGGGCTGAAAGAAACGATCATTAAATTGGAAAATAGAATAAGAGAACTCACCTCAGCGTTGCAGCAAAGGAAGGAAGAGCATTTATGTGAAATTGAAAAAGTGAAGAATGAAAATATGCTCATGGTGGCAAATATGAAGGCTTTGCACTCCTCTGTAAGATATAGCATTGTTAAGTTTGTAATAATCGGCTTAGGAGAAAGCAGTTCTTGAAAACGAGTTGTCGAAGCGTGAACAAACTTTGAAAGTAACAGTCTATTACATTTCTAAGTATTTAGCATCTTTGAATTGTAGAAAGAGGCTGAGCTGAAAGAAGCTCTGATGAAAGCTCATATTGAAGAAGTATCCAAGTTGAAGAAAGAGCGTGATGAGAACTATCGCAAGATATTAAGTCATGAAAGTTCAATCAAAACTCAGCAGGAGACGATTAAGAGCTGGGAGCAAAAATGTCTCAAGCAAAAGTAAGTAAAATGCGAGATCGATAGTCTAATGGAATTATCTCTTCAGGGCGGAAAGAGACGCAGAGGAACAAGAGTTTAGGAAATCAAGACAAAAAATCGCGGATCTCGAGTGAGAAAATATTATCGAGACATGATCTAATATTTATCTATACTTAGAATGAAGATAAGGGCTATGGAAGGATCTGATCAGCAACTGAAGCAGCAGCTTCTTGAGAAAGAAAAACAGTTTGAAGAGACTAAGATCAATTTAAAGAAGATGCTGAATTCAGAGAGAGGGAGATTCGACCAGCAGACAAGTGAATTCAAGGCGTACAAGGAAGAAGCTCAGAAAAAGCAAGCATCTATGCTCCAAGAAGTGAGAATAGATCAATGGTTTAAATTTTTCTCTAACACATGTAAACTAGAGTCTCAAAAAAGACGAGCAGATCAGGCAACTGAAAATACAACTCGAAGGATTCAGAAACGTGAGGGAAAGCCGCAAGTTGAAGCTCAACGGTATTAGCTCATATGTATACAAAATCTAATTGACTGGACATAGAGAGTATTCTTGAGAAATGTCCTCCCAAAAAAATCATCAGCTTGAACGACGCTGAAGTGTCTTTCGATAGCTTTAATATCCAGCCAAGCTCAGTCAAGAGTATCCAAAACCAGCTTTCTTTCAAGGCGCTTGGCAAGGAGAACGTAAATACATCGAACATCGAAAATTTAAGATATGAGACAACCAATGGGGAAGAAGACTGCCAGAATGTCACCATTGATAATATTTTATATAGCGTTCTCTCTCCTCGCGTCAACAAAAAACGATTTCCAAAGCAGCACTTGCGCACAAGAGCTAATGACAGTCTTAATGGCAGTTTAATTCAGGTTCCCACTCCCACTCCACAAGAAAACGCACAAACCTCAATGATCAAGCCAAGCACCAATAAGAGCAGCTTCGCTAACACAGGACCGAACCTAGAAATCCAAGTTGATCGAGTCAAACATCCAAAGAGCAAAACAGAGAAAATGCCTAATAAAATGCACCATCGAAGCTATAGCAACCTAACAAACCGCTCCATATGCGGAAAACCTACTGTGAGATTGGAAACGATGTCCAAAGAAGATAGATCTGCAACTAAAGCTATCGCAAAGAAACAGAATATGACTGAAAAATTCGAAATTACTGAGGAAGCCTCAGAAGGTAATTTTGATGTCGGCCAGGTTACACTGAATGAACTCACTGCGACCATCAACGAAATGAAGAAGCAGTTTGAGGAGAAGTATAAGCAAATGGAAGGGAAACTCAAACAGTCAGAATTGACATCGGAAAAGATGGAAAAGGAGAAAGATAGACTGCAACATGCATTGGACCGACTGAACGCAGAGCTGAAACAAACGAAGAAGGAATGGGCGGTTTCTGAGGAAAAGAAAAAGGAGATCGAAAACGCGCTGAAGAAGGAAATCAGCCTCCTAGCTAGTGAGTTTCTCCAAGCAAAGGAGTCCGCTTTTGGCGCAGAATCTCAGAAAGAGAGGAATTTAGAGAACAGAAGATATCTCATCAGCAGCTTAGAATTATTCAATCAATTCAACACTGGCTTGACGTCTCCGAGCGTAAGCCACACTCCCAAGGAAATAGAAGCAAAGGTTCTGATCCCTCAGCCGAAAAATCTCAGAAACGTTGGCAATCAAGATAGCAATGCTGTGAAAAACGTGAATGAAACAGAAAAGAAGGCCAGTGCTGGGAAACCGAAGTATAGTTTCACAAGCATAGACACATCACCCATGGGATCGCCAAGAAGGGTCAGTGAGTTTTTTGACAATGAAATGAGCCTATCAAAGCATCTCAATAACACAGCAAGCAACCCAAAAAAGCTCCTTTCCGACATAAAGTGCTGAAACTATCTGACAACGTCTAAGACATTAATTACATTTATAATAAAGAGATTTTTAAATTGATATTTTTGAGTGTTTGCTCTCCGGTAGCAATGCCAAGCTCACACATTTTAATTTCAACAAATAGCTACGGTGTTATATAATTTATTTCGCTTCATATTTATTGACTCGATAAAGCTAGTTTTTTTTGTTACTGACAATTAGAATTAACACAACAAGCTGTTCCCTTATAAATTCCCAGTTTTTTCTTTATTAAAACCGCAGAATATTCAATTCAAAATAAATTTCCAACTGGCAAAGAAGCTATACTTGCTCTATTTTATAATTGAATGTTAAACTGAAAGGGAATACTCATAAGATTTGAATAACACATGAATGAGTTCCAAAATTTCAAATAGGTAGTCAATTTAGTGTTAATGACTTATTTTACGAAGATGTAACTATTTTTCTGCTTTGGTACGGCTATCGTAGAGCTGGCCTTTAACGATAGCTTCTCAGGACTCCCCTGGGCGTTTAGCTGGTATTCTGGCCTGTCAAAAGACTCTGGGGTTTTCGCTGAATCTCTTTTCTTTGCCTCTCTTGATATCAAGCTCGGTTTTCTTGGCTGATGCTTCGATTGGGGACCTTGATGAGTGTCTATAATATCGTATTTAATTCCCTTTGCTCCTTCAAATGCTGGGGTTTCGGAATACAAGTTGAATGGCGAGACCTGAGTCACGACTCTTGGATCGACTGTCATATCACCGAAGACGTTGAGGTACATCTTTGGGGAGTAGTTTTTCTGCGGAGAGCCATGAGACTCATGCTCATCTTCCTCAGATTCCTCTGGAATGCAAGGCTCGTGGAGAGGGTAATGATCCCATTTGCCTTGGTGCTCTAGCTTATAAGCAGCGCGTTCTGCCTGCCGCTTTTGCATGTCGTAAACCAAGGGGCTGTTGTTATAGTCCCAATAGCCCTTTCGTAAGTAGTTAGTGAATCTCTTTATATCCTCGAAGTTTTCATCATCATCTTCGTCTTTTTCAACAATTTTTTTCGGATGCTCGATGATCTTGATAATCTGCCTGCTCTTTCGTCTTCGCCCCGTATGCTCTTCTTCTTCAGAAGCCTCTACAATTGAACCCTGATGGTCTCCTTCTGCTAACTGCTCATTTTCGTCGTCAGTTAATAACTTCTTCCCTCCTTTTCTACTACCTTTATGCTTAAGAGTCAAGGATTTGTCTGAGGAGGAGAGTCCCTGATCACTCTTTTTCGAAGTCGAATACGAGCGCCTTGAAGAGCCCTCAGAGAGGCGGGAGTCATTTTCAGCGTCATCACTGGATTTATCGCGATGAAGCTTTGACTTTTGAACTGAATCTTTTCGAGACTGAAGATCATCTTGGATTTTGGAGCTGCTTAGCTCTCCTTTAGAGTCAACGACCGGAGCACTACTGATCGAAGGGTTCAAACTCTTGTTGCTTTTGGGTTTTAGTCGAAGTTTAGAGTCCTTTGATCCCGATTTTTCAAGCTTGCTAGGCTCGTTCGAATCGTTTTTCTGAATATTTTGACGAGACCCATTCGCTAGTGTTTGTCTCTTGCCTTTCTTTGCCTCGACCTCTTTGGTCTTTTGAGGTTGCTCTTCAGGAGACGAGATCTCGTCTTCAATTTTTGACTGCGGTTTCAAGAGATTTCCTAAAGAATCATGCAGTTTCGAGCGCTCTGCAGACGACGAAACATCGAGGTTGCTATCGCCGCCTTTGTGGCTTCGTCGGCTTGAGCTGTGAGCAAGTCCGTATCTTGGGGTTGCAGACCCCGAAGATCTTTTGTTGTCTTTACTTTCGTTTATCTTATCAGGGACAAGATGGCTTTTGGACTGATCTTTCGGCTGATCCAAAGATTTGTCGCTCTTCACGTTTTGAACCGTGACAAATTTTGGAGTATCGAGCGTTGGAGTCTTATTTCCAAGTTGCAGCTCATGAGTCAATGCTTCAATTTGTGCATTTCTTGGGACCTTTGGCTTTGAGTTTCCTACTTTGCCATTTTCAGTTTCTTTTTTGTTTTCTGGTTGAGTTTGCCTTAACTCATCAGACTCATTGCGACTGTGGCCTTGGACGTGAGGCGTGTTTTTGCCCTCTGTGGCATTCGTTGGCTCACTCATAGATGGCGAAATATCCTTCTTGTCTTTTTCAAAGAGATTGATGTCTTTTCCTTGTGGTTCAAGCGTGATATTCTTCGTGCCGGTCTTGTTCGTTGAACTGACGCCATCCTTTGGCTTTGAAGGACTTTGATTGTCTTTCTTGTGAGCATCTAGCGACTTTTTCGAATCGATATTGTTGGGATTTTTACTATCTTTTCTCTCTTTCAGGCCTGTCTTAGACTCTTCCACTGATCTCGTAGGGTCAGTTTCTGCTCCTTCAGTAGCCATGTGAGGCAAGTAGAAAACTGTTGCTCCAGGCTTTTTGGATTTTTCTGGTGCTGACTCTTTGCCATTCTTGCTCGCATCTTTCTTATCAACTCCAAACTCATTGGGTTTCCTGTGTGGGTGATATTTCTGATTATCTGGTATTGAGCTCTTTGAATGGCCTTTGATTCTGGACCTAGAGCTCTCTTGGCTGCTGCTCTTGTGAAGAGATGATTCATTTTCGTCTTTGGAGAATGAACGAGACCACTCCTCCTTCTTATCGATCGAATTTTTCTGCTTTGGATCAGCCTTAGGTTTCTTAATGGTGCTCGTTGGCTCATATGTCAAGCCGAATTTCTTTATCACTCCAGGATCGCCTTGATTTTCCTTTCTTTTCCCAAACAACGGACTACCGTCTCTAATATTCTCATTACCCTCAGAGGTTAGAACGTAATTATAGTCTCCTTCAGTTGGCACAGTCTCCTGTGTGCCTGTGGGTACTCTGAAAAGCGATTCTTGCGTCTGTTGAGGAGAGTCAAGTGTATTTGGTCCTTGGCTGATATGGAAAGATTTAACTCCTTGGTCTTCAACTGGAGATCTGTCCGATTTGCCAGCATCTTCTAATGTGCTAGGATGCTTACCTTGCTCGAAAATCTTTCCGCCTTGATCTCTCTTTGGAGTTTTGCTTTCTTCATTATGTGGAAGGTACAGCTTCGGCACGTTTTTCAAATTCTGTTTGCCCTTCGGATTTTGATCGTCCTCTTTGAATGGAGTGGGTTCAGAGCTTGTTAAATGCGAGAGTTTCTCTCCTAATGCTTTTTGGGGAGTTATCAGCGAGCTCAGCACTGATTCCTTCGGATTATCAAGTCTCGGTGACCCAAACTCCACGGACGCTTTTCCAGTCATCTTTGGGTCCCCTAGTTTTCGGTCTCTAGCTTGAGGAGTTTTATTGCTTCCATCTTGTGAAGGTTTCTCTTCAGGGTGGTTGTTATCGAGTCCTGGGAGGAGAATATCTTTAGGAAGCACATTTCCTTTTGATCCTTTTTTGCCTTTCGGTTCACTTGCTTTCGAAGCATCAGAGGCTTTACGACGGGATAGATCAGCGGAGCCAGGACCAGATTCTGTTGGATGGGCTTGCTTGTCGTTTTCTTTCGGCTGCTTTGATTTACCCGCAGCTGGTAGCTTGTAAACGTTGCTCTGATGTTTATCTTTGGATTTAGCCCCTTCAGTCTCAGCTTTTGATGGCTTAGTATTCTTGGGATTTTGTCCTTCTTGAGCTGACTTTTTAGCTCCCTTTTTGCTGGTTCCTGGAGGAACTATTTTGAGCTTATGAGGTTCTGCGGATTTTTCTTTTATCTCCTCTTGCTTAGCTGGTTGAGGCTCATCAATGCTTTGAGATTCAGGGTGATCTGTTCCTTCAGGTTCTTGCTCTAGGATCTCTTTCAAGCTTTTTTGAGGATTTTCTGGCACTGATTTATCACTTTGGGATTTCATTTTCTTTAAAGGGGAGGTTTCAGGATCTATCTCCAATGTGCTTATATGTTTCATTGGGCTTTGGCCGCTGTTTTTCGCGTGGAAAATGTCTTGTTCAAGGTCAATTTCGTCATGAGATTCATTTTCTGAAGAGTCGTGATGCTTCCTGCTAGATCTATCGTGAGATCTAGACGAACTTCTCAAACCTTCTTCACTACGCGATCTTTCATGATCACTATTAGAGCTTTCATGGCTGTGATTTTTCATGTGAGGGTCAGCGTCATGCTCTTCGTTCTCTGGCAAATATTTGGGCTTTTTAGTTTCCAACTCCTCTTTTGGGTCTTTTGGTTGACCCTTCAGAGCGCCTTGATTTGGTTGTTTACGATTATTTTTTGGAGCGGCCGTTTGCTTCGATTTTTCTTCATTTTTCACTCCTTGCTCAGGCTGCATGTCTACAGCCTTATTAGGATGGATATTAAATTCTTCCATCGGTTCGAATTGTCGATCTTCAGTTCGCTGGGAAGGCTTTGTAGAGAGAACATCATCTTTTCCTTGCTGACTAGGTCGCGCAGAAGAAAGGTTATCTGAATTATTTTCATATGGATCGCGTCGACTTGGAAGGCTTTTTTGGGACCTTGGTTTCGTATCTTCATCCACTCTTGTTTTGGTGTTATGTGGCAAGTCAGTCTCATTCGTTGGCTTTTTCTTGGAACCTTTTTTGGGTTGAGAATCAATTTTCTTTGGACTGAGAGTTTGCTTGGGCTCTTCAGTTTTCTCCGAAATATTTTCTGCTGGCTCGCCATCGAACTGCTTCTTCTTCTGTTGTTGTTTTTCTGGAGTATCAGAAGGCTCGTGATCTGAAAGATCCTCATCTTCGTCGAAAGACTTCGACTCCTGCCCATTGCTCGATTCTGAAGAACTTGAGGATGAATCAAATTCTTTCTTCGAAGTTGGTTTGTGCCCATCAGCTTTCTCTTCAGAATTCTGGGAAGGTTGATTCAAGATATTAGCTTTTTTGGGATTAGGATGCAGGTTTTTCGTAGCGGCGGATTGTTTCGATTTCTCTGGTTTCTTCTGAGCGAGCTGTCCCATGGTAATGTTTTCAGCTTGAAGAGTTCGAAGATCCTGTTTTTCGGATTTGTTGCTTTTTCCATCTGGATTTTCGACCTGAGGGTCGAACGATTGAATCTGGCCTTCATCATGTTCATAAACGAGATCATCTTGGATTCGCTCAGGCTCATTGCCGAAAGTCTCTTTAGGTTTTAATCCCAGGTCTTCTTTGAAAGAGCTCTTGTTTTTTGGGTCTATGGTAACACCTGTCTCTTTAGGCTGCTGCTTTTGAGGAGATTTTTTGCTCTTCTTTGAATCCTTAGGCGATGGTCTCTTTTCTCCAAGATTCTCAGGGGTCTTAGTTTCGGCTTTATTTGGCTGAAATCCGTTGTCTTCAATTGATTCAGCTTTGACATCTTCATTGCTGCTATTGCTGCTGTAGCTTTGATCTTTTTGGTTCTTAACTGGGGAGTGTTGAGAGTGAGTTGGATTAGATTGTCTGTTGGACTCAGGGTCATGGTGTTGCTCGAAAGGAGCGAATTCGTACTTTTGTGGGACAATATTCACTTGTTCAATAGGCTTTGAAGCTTTCTGCTGCTGAGGCTTGATATTCTTCTTAGGGGATCCTTTATTCTTGGGATTTGTTTCGGAATTGCCCAGAGTAAATTCCTTTGCTGGTTTCTCAGCGTGGAAACGGCGGTCGCTTGGCTCATCAGCATCATCATCTATCCTCTCATCATTGGAATCATTGGAAGGTTTCATTTCATTCTCCATGGCTTTGAACTCTTCAGGGTTTTCTGGTGTTGTCTTCTTTGGTTTCTGAATATTTGCCTTTCCAGGCTGAGGTTGGTTACGTTTTGCAGCCGCTTGCCCTTTCACAGTGTCAGGAGATGTCTGGACTTCATCAGCTAAAGGATCAGTTGATTCACGAATTTGCGCTCTTTCATCCTCTGCAGGAAGAAGACTTTTAGATGAAGGATTTGGTTCGTTTCCAGATGAAATCTCATTTTTTGTTCCCTTCCCTGGTTTCGATTTTGATTGTTTTCCTTTTTTGGATTGAGGAACTGGCTGGTTCAAAGAGCCTCCTTCATTCAGTCTTTCACCGTTCTTTTGATGTGGTTGCTCGAGCTGATCCTCTTCTGTCTCTCTCAGTTGATGAAGGGGTTGGTCTTCTTTTTCATGGGCACCATTATCAGTTAGTTTTGGCAATTGCGTCTTTGGACCTTTCTTTCCCGACGCTTGGGATTGAGGCTCTGCTTGGTTCAAAGAACCTCCATCATTTAACCTTTCACCTTTCTTTTCACCTGATTGCCTCGATTGATCAATTCCTAATTCTCTAACTTGATTAAGGGGTTGGTCGTTTTTATCCTGGGCACCATTGTCGTTTACTTTCGTCAATTGCGCCTTTGGACCTTTCTTACCAGATCCATGGGACTTAGGTATTGGTTGGCTCAAAGAACCACTTTCGTTTACCTTATCATCTAGCTGCTTTGGCTGATCTTCTCCTGCTTCTTCGACTTGATAAAGGGGTTGGCCTTCTTTTTCATGGGCGCCATTATCAGTTAGTTTTGCCAATTGCGTTTTTGGACCTTTCTTACCAGGTACTCGAGATTTTTCTGTTGCTCTAGCTTTATTAGGATTTTCTTCCTTTCTATCTTCTTTAGGCACTTCCTCCCCAGGCTGTTTTTCGTTAAATTTCGAGCCCTGTTCTTCTGGCAACTGTCCATCTTCAATGTTATCTTCTAACTGAGCAGGGACCTTATCTCCAGATGGGTGTTGTCGATCGAAATCTGTTGCTGGTTTTGCCAGATTTCGAATATCTGCCATCTTTCCTTGTGGTCTGAGCTTTTGTGGTGCAGCAGATTGCTTTGAATTTTCGACCTTCTGTTCTCCAAGCTGGCTCAGAGTCGTTTCTTCCGGTTTCTGAGACTGTATAATGAAGCCTTCTTCATTAAATCTTTCAGCATTATCAGGCTTAAAGTCCCTTTCTTCACTTTCACTAGACGCTTTCGAAATTGTTGACTTGGATCGATAGATTCTTTGACCTTGCTCTTCGGTTTGCTCAGGAATTCTTATATCTCCATTCAATCCTCCTTTTGGAGAAGAGCTATCCTTCAAGCTAGCTTTATTTTTCTTCGCTTCAGGTAGGTTGGACTGTTTCTCTGAATTTGGCTGAGCTTGCAAAGTGTTGCCTTGGGCTGGGTCTTCCAACTTCTTTCCAGCAGGCTGGCCATCAGCTAAATTGATTTGATTCGCTTGCTTTGATTTAGGATTCTTCGATTTTCCAGTTGGAATTCTCTCTTGAATATTATCTCGAGTCGGCGACAATTGATTCAAGTCTATCTTATTGGGTGATTTAGAACTCATACGATTCTGATTTTCAGGATCATTTGACGCTCTCGATATCAAAACTGGCTGGTCTGGAATAGATTTAGGGATTCCATTTGGCAGTCCGCGCGGACTAACACTGTGCCTCTTTAGATTAGCCAATGCCTCCTTTGAATCTTCAAAGCGTGGTTCCATTGAAAGACGTTTCACGGGATCTACTGAGGGATAGCCTTTTGCACTTGGAAAAGGCTGCTCTTGGCCCGCGCTCCCTCCAGTTCCCTGTGTACTTGCTGATGGCCTAAACGGAGTAGTTGTAGAGTATTCTGGACCGGAATATCTATTTGGAGAAAATAAATTTTTGGAGACTTCTGATAACCCGTAATTTGAACCAGAATTTCCCATCATCTCTGGCTTTGCGGTCGGGTCTTCCTTGGTTAGGAGAAACCCAAACGTGCCCTCATCGTTTTTTTCGAACGGTGCGCGTCGATTTAGCCTTTCCCAGATATCCCATGCTTCTGGGTCATTGAGGTACTGCTGTCTGTAAGGACTTCTTGACTGATCTGGTGAGAGGAAAGGCGATCTCATATCGTTATCACTCATGAGCTCTTTGGCGATTTTGATAAGCTCATTTGACTGATTCAATGGGGCCATATCCTGTATTCTTGCCATGTTTTTCTCGATTCTTTCCTGGAATTTCCGTGCGAGCTTGATTTCGGTCCTTCCAGTGAAATTAGGAATCGCTGTTTTATGCGAAACTTCAGGTTGGTTAGACATAATGACTTTGCTATGGACGATTTCTTCTATCTTGTGGAGGAATTGCCTGCAGTCTGGAGACCTGAGCTGTTGCTGTTGTTGCTTAGGAACGAACACCAAAGCGTCTTCCAAGGATTTTCGAAGCTCTGGGGCGATTCCTCTTTTGGGGATCATATCAAGCTCTCTACCGCTTTGTGCTCGGGAGATGAGTTTGCTGTTTTTAAATGAGCCCATGCTAATTTTCTTTCTACGAGGGTCTAATAGCACGCCTAAAGAAATAAAACGTCAGACATTCATGCGAACAAAGTGAATATAAAGTTACCTTCTCCGTTGTATTCATCGTTTTCCAAATTTCCAATGTACACAAGACCGCTCGGCTCGATTTTCCTTCCAAAGCCATTCAGTTTTCCATTCTAGTTAATGGAGACGCAGCGATTACTATAAATTTTTCTCAGAGATGCAGTACTTCGAAACGGCCTAGGCTGATAACTCCTGAAGGTTGGAGGTTTATTCCCAACCCATCTAATCGATTCTTGTTCCATACTCCAAAAAATTTGCTCTGATCCTCGAGCGTTAGAATACCTAACCCTTGCTTCATCCCTCCTTTCATTTGACCCTTGATTCAAATCAGCCTGCTTTACCAAGGTAGAACTATTACTTCATAACCTTCACTTAAATATTGGTCTTGCATTGTCCTTAGACTCGAGACATTCAGTCCATCAGCCTCAACGTTAAATTCTATAAAGAAATTAGACATGATAAATAAAAATCCAGCTAGTAACAGCTACCTATATCGATAGGCTCTCCCTCTCCTCGATAGATCTCCTCAGCTGGCTCGCCTCGTTCGTAAATTTGGTAGACCCATGAATTGGTGCTTGAGGTATATTTGATTCCTTTGCCATGGAACTGTCCTTCCCTCATGAAACCTTTATATCGATCTCCATTGGGAAATGACACGCTGCAGAACCCATTCGCGAAATTATTCTCGAATTGACCCTCAATAACGCCTCCCATTACCGGGAAGAAGTATCCTTTTCCTTTCAGCGTACTGGCGTCGATTTCACCTGAGCCACAGTTTGTAAAAACAGGTTTGAGAGCCAGGTGTTACCATAATAACAGTCGCCATTCTTATAGGCGATGATTCCCTTTCCATCGGGTAATTCCTCGTGGTAATACCCTTGGTAATAGTGATCTTCATATTCAGTTAACACTAATGCTGCAAGCCAAATGATGAGTTTGGACGAGAGAATGGAATAACAACCTTCTTTGTCTTGGACAGTAGTACTCATGCAAACGCTTAACTCACCCAAAAATTATTTGATTACTACTAATTCGAGGTTTGACAGATAAAATTATTGATAAGGTTTTATTGCTTTGAACAGAAAAATAGTTACACACTTAACTGACGTTTTATTCCTGCCGAAAAAACCTTATTCCAAGATAGAAGCGAACGATATTGGATGCTTAACCTCTGATAAGGCTTGTGTGTATATTTGCGACAGTGAGTAAAGCCTGATTATCTCTTTTTTTGGCAAGTTAGTAAAAGTTACAGTCGGAGGAGCTTAATAACATGCTGGAAGTTAGTGGCGAAGAGCTTACAGAGGTATGAGCATGCTCAATTTGGTTTTGGTTTGTCGTTGTGTTATGGCTCTATTAAAATTTTAAAGTATTAAGAACCTGAGAAATTTAAAACAGTGCAAAGACGTAAATCACACGGATTTTTTAACCGAATTAAATTAATCTAACTCGATATTGAGAAAGTAACTAGGGATTGGCTTTGGTCTGCGCTATGAAGCAGGTGAAATAGCCAAGTCACTCTAAATATGCTCATAGCCAGTTAGAGTTGTGCATTAGGTATCTTTTGTCATCCATCGCTGGCTCAAAAAGCAGATTATTTGTTCAATATATCCTGCCAGAGAGAGGAAGTTTATTTATCTTACAATTATTAGCTATTTCAGCTGGTAACCTTACCTAAGTTGCTCTTTGGCATTCAGGTAAGTGCCTTAGAGTTTTATTTTGGAAGAGAGAAAAATGGAGTAAGCTTTATGTTGCAAAACATTTAATTTGAGCTGTGAGAAATTAAATCGCACTATTTATTTACCTATAAACTGGCAAAGCTGATAGAAGCGCCATTTTATATGAAAACAGCGCTGATTATTTCAGCTACTCCGAAATAAAAAAAAAAACAGAATAGAACCATCACCAATTAATAACATCAAAACGAACACATTTTATTACTCTTAAACAAGCCATTTTGAATTGAGTTTCCTTCAAAGTCTTACACCTTTCCAAGGAGAGCGTACTTTTTGAATCTTATTTCTCGGCGTCTTCTGAGCAGCTCTTTCGAATTTAGTGCCAGGAAGATTAGATACATCTTTCAAACAATTAGCTTGTTTCTCTCAATAAGTTGAATACCTGGATCAGAGAATTGCAAATGAAGAACGAAGAGACGACGAGATCTGAGTACGCAAGGCCCACGGCGCCTGGGCTCGGGTCAAGAAACTTGATTGATGCTTAGAGTCACGTTTGAGATTGAACGATACCTTTTTCCCTACAAGCTTGTAGATGAACACTCCAAGCTGACCGACTGCACTAAGACCCGCGAGAACGATATACTAGTCAGAAAAATTTAGAGATACCGTCTGATTTTGGATGTTTACTATGCCAATTTGCTCGGGTTCTTCGGATTTAAAGCTAATAAACCCAATAATCGCAGATATCACAAGCATCAGACCCAAAATAATCAGCAGCATTAGCAAAATCCCTGTCTTGCTCTATTGAAATCGGCTCGTTTTAGACCCAATGCGAAAAGTAATTCTGCTTACAAAATCTTGGACGATGATATCGAAACTTCCAAATAGAATGTAAAACGTTCCGACAATCTATCCATATGATGAGCCATGGCAAGCAAACGTGTTTGATTTACCAAATTGACAAGATTCCCGAATCTGAAAATTCCAACTTGTTCTAATATCTGCTCGTCATCTAGCTTGTTAACTATGATTTAAGCGATAAATGAGGCAATATTTCGCGAAATCCGCTTACCAAACTTCGAAGGGTTGCGTGGTTTTTCATCCTTAAGTACTTCTTTTAGCATAACTTCAAACAATTGTGCTGTTCGAAACCGAGTCTCAAACAATTCCAAAAAAAAAAACTGGTACTTATAACTCCAGAAGAATGAGTCTTCGCTGAAACCTCGATATACGGAACTCCCCATAAGCCCGCGAGGCTTTTGCCCTCTTTTACGCTGACTGCCCTCGACCCTCCAAGGTCGCTCTTATTGGCGACTAGCACTGATGGAAGGTTTCTTCCATTGATTTCTTTCAGTTTCACATGCAGTCTTTGTATCTATTGCTTATCAGAACTCGGGAACCTCGAGTGGATGACTTACGAATTCAAAAGACTCCCTATCGTCGACAGAATAGACAAATACATATCCGCTCACACCAAAACTGAATTTTTGTGGGTACAACGACGAATAATCGTCCTAATTGGAGTTGGTTAGAAGCTCAGAGGGGGTGAGGAGAGGTTACTAGTCCTCCTGTGTCGATGAGATTCAAATCTATGGTGCGCTTCTTGTATCTGATGACTTTTTTATAGTGCTCTTCAAGACCTGAATTGTGGGCCTCTGGGAAGAAATCGAACAGGAATTTGTTTATGATAGAGCTTTTCCCGACGTTGCTTGAGCCTACGAAGAGGATCTTCGCGGTCATTGACTCCAATTCTAATCTGTTCTGGGATTCTATCGAGTGCCGATGTTTCGACTCAGTTCTGATGAGGGTTGCCTTCAAGTCCTTGATGGTGGGTTCGTGTAGTGAGAATTTGGTCCGGTTGGTCATTTATCGCATCAACAAGCTAATTTAGTGGGCGAGTTCTCACGCTTGAATCAACTTCCTAAAGCGAGAAATATTTTACTGATAAAATATTTTGTAGTGTGCGAAGAGAGAGAGAACATTTAGAATCTAAAAATAATGTCGTTGATCTTGAGGCTATTGATTTGATTTCCACCTCTTATTCAGAGTCTTAATTGCTCAAGTTATGGATATAAACAGAGAATAATAGCAATTTCTTCATGAATTTTGTTATTAGACTTGTAAAATTAGCGTATTAGCTCTTTTGGAGACTTCAAGCATTTTATTGTTGAAAAAAGAAGAAAAGGAAGGGTATCTCATAAGTACTCGCACATCGATCTTATTCAAAGCACATATGTTTCGGTATAATAGCTCATTGCAATTGAATTTTTATATTCTCAATAGAGATTACGGGTCAAATTACTCGGAAAAACAATGATAACTTCATTTTTCGGATTGGTCATACCAAAAACAGCTTGCATAGTGCGGAAGTACGATAAAAACAAAAAATTGCTCTGCCATCGATCAATCCAATAAGTTAGCGCCACTATAATAGCCAGGGTCTCTAGCGCCTCTGATCCTGCGGGCAAGTCGCAAATCTTGAGGCATAAGCGTCACTCTTTTCGCATGAGTCGCACAAGCCTGTGAATCCTCATATAACCCAACCATGTAATCCTCTGCCGCGTACTGCATTACATAAAGAGCATGGGCTGTCCATCTGCCAATGAATTTATTAGAACCCATTCAAAAGTAGGAGATAATATGCTACCTTAGCGATGCCTCTTCCCTTCCGATGCTTCTGGTGATATCTCTAACGAGCCGTTGAAATGGCGCCCTTCTGATCATCATTGTTGGTTTTTTCTTAAATTGCCTTATCTGTTTGAGCGCAGACTCAGGGGCTCGATAGCGTCTATCGAACCTTTCAGCCTGGCTTCCAAGCCGGCTTTCATGTTTGCTCTCCTCTCTAGTTCTGCTTTGACCACGACTTGCGCTTCGAGTTTCAGGACTCCGGAAGGACTGTCTGACATTGGAGGATTTCCCTCTTCTTGCTGTGGGTGTCAAGGTACGGCTGCGAGCATTGGTCTGAGGGCTTTGGCTGCGAGCGCCGCCCTCTTTTTGCTTCTTTGATGGCTTTGGAATACTTACCTTTGTTTTTGGCATCTTTTTAATTCGATAACGAATCAAGTCCGCAAACACAATTTTTGAATTCCCTCTAAATAATAAAACTTTGCTAAGAAAATTTATTTGTCATTAGTATGTGCTCTCTCTACGAATCTCCCTTATGGAAATTGGAGTGTTTCTCACCTGGTTTAGAAAGAGACTCCGAAAATTTATTTTTTCCTGCAAGACAACAAATTTGAATGTTCTTAGTAAATTGAAGCAGTTAGAAAAATTGCCAAATGGGCCATATTTCAATTTGTGATAATTCATTCCTTTGTTTTGAAAGGAGAGTTTCCGAATTGAAACACGAAGAAATCAGAAATATAAAAAACTTGAGTATGAGTGAATAAAGCAATCAATGTGTCTTGCTACAGGTTGGATGATCAAATAAAATTCAGGCATACTTCCTTTAATGGAACAATTACCTATCTCATATTTGAGTTATACTCAAAAAGTAGTATTCATCATAATAACATTGGCCGTAACCGAAATCTCAACTTGTTTGAGATAAAACTCTCAGCAGTTAAGCATATTTCGGATTTTTCAAAAGTTGAATATCTATTTTATTACTTCTATTCTCGTTTCTATGTATATTAGAAATAAGTTAGTAAGTCAGGAAAAGAGAGTCAAACTTACGCTTTAGGAATCGCAAAGAGTTGATCAATAATATCGCCTCTGCCATTATTCACAGGTATCGGTTTGCCATCACTCTTTATATTCACTTTTTGATTCAAGGCTGAGCTCAACTGGTTTTGAAGTTTTGCCAAGTTGATTCCTCCTGGAATAATTTTTTGATAGCTCAATTTCTGATTCGCAGCGTTTCTTTGGCTCTGCAATAGCGTTTGTATTAGTGGAGGAGCCGCATTTGCATTTTTATTCAGTGCTGGTCCAGTGATATTCTCTCCAGCAACAGCAAGATTGCGCGAAAGATTATTCGGCGCGATCAAATTTTTCGCAGGACTCTCCGATCGAGCTCGATCATATTTGATAATATTAGGCTGATTCGCTAGGGGGTTTTTATCCCTTGGGAGTACCACTAGAGGAGACCTTTCGGGATTGATCTCATCATCCATGCTTCCGAATCGAGATCGCATACTGAACACTTGGGTCTCTTTCTTCGTTGGTGAAATTTCTCTTTGAATTCGCGCTCCTTGCCGATCGTTGTTTGCCCAATCAGAATAAACACCTTTTGGCAGAGGGCTTTGCCCGATTACGTTCCTTTCCTGAGAAATTTTTTGTGTATTCGGAGCAGTGATCATTAATTGAAGTGACTCATTCGAATTGTCGTTAGTAGCGATTTCGACTGCTGGGCTCATAGAAAAATCGATTTTTTGTTGCATTTGGAGTGGGATGTTGCTATTAATTCTTCCTTTATCCATCCATTGCTGCTGTGGCTGCCTCTGAGGACTTGGAACTTCTCTTTCTTGAGCTTTCTTCATTGGAGATGCATTTTTCGAGCGTCCAGCGAGGAATTTCTCCATTGGGGACATCATTTCATTGCCGACATTAAGTGTCGCTTTCATTGTCGGCGATCCGAAGTAAGCGTTATCTGGATTTATTCTCATTTCGACCTCTCTTGGGCTTCGGAATTTCCCTGGATCTTGATAGCTTGTGTCGATGACAGGCTGTAGTCTCCGTCTCCCTGGAGCACCAGCTTCATTAGCATTTCTATTTCCTTCTTCAGGAAACCTCGGCATTTCGGTGGTTTTAGAGGGACTGTGAGATTTACTGCGGTCTGGGAGCTGCCCTTCTGTCTTGCCATATTTATTATCTCCTCGTGGACTTGCACCTGGCGAATTACCAGCCATGAATCCAGGATGCAGATATGGAGAGGTGGCATTTTTCGGCGAAAGCTGTATTTCACTCCCGATGAGTATGGTTTTCGCTTTCTCACGGACTCGTGATAGAACTCCAAGCCCGCCGTCAAAGGTTCGATTCGTCGGAGAGCCTTCTGGGCTTTTCCCTTCTCTATTCTAAGTCGCGTTTAAAGAGTCGAAGCCAGTGGTCTTTGTGGGAGAGTCAGGAATCATGCTCATTGTCCTCTTACGGCCTCTTGGAGACGCAGCCTCCTGATCGCTCTTATGAGTGGCCGCTAATATTTGTTTATGTTGCTCTATGATCGCCTGAGCGTCGATCTCTTCCACACGAAGAAGTCTCTCGGTCTCTTTCGTACTAATCGTTTGTCTAATTTTCTTTTTCAAGTTTGGATCCCCATGCATATCCGCATACAACCCCATAGTCTGACTGTATACTTTATCTGCGAGATCACCAATAGCTTGCTGGCATGACTAGGCGTCAGGACGAGTCAGCGTTAAGAAAATATCGAAATTTAGTTTACCGCGATATTCTGAACTCTCAGTTGGATCTTTTTCAAAGCGACTCCGAAATAAAACATTTTGTCCAGTCTCTCATTGAGTTTACCTTGAAATTGGTCGACTAGATAGTCCAGAGGGGTGGCTAGCTCACCGGTAACGAATATTCTAGAGTGGAATATCTTGAAAAATTGAGTGCTGTGGTCAAGGTTACTTTCTTTGGACTCGGAAAGTGATGAGATTCTTTTTCAGGATTTCAGCCTTTGTGTTCAATTTGGGCCGATTGAAGTTCTCTTTATGAACGACAACGTGCAGCCGGTATGCGGCAGCGAGAGTTTTAACAGCCGTTTTTCTCAGTTCTTTTACCTCCTCGATCTTTTTATACTTGTCAAAAGCCTAGTTGGCAAAGTTATTTCCACTGTATCAGCAAGTGCTTTGTTTTACTCTTTGCTCAGCATGATCGAAAGTCGAGGAATTACTCATAGCGACGACCATCAAAGAAACAAAGAAAGCGCCGAGAACCGCAGCGATAATTGCAACCGTTCGACCCAAATGCGTCCTTGGGAAGTAATCACCGTATCCAACGGTTGTCATCAGGGCGACAACACACCACATTCCATTCCAAACGTAATCCCAATTAAGTCCTGAAACATATGCATAAGGCCTGAATATTAAATCGAATTAGGCGCTGAGATTCCTACAATTTCAGGTACTGTTCCAAGGTTTTAATCGCGAACCCCAAAGCAAATATGAAAATCACCAAACCTCCTATCGTAATAATGTACGGTCTTGTCTTTACTTCGCATTTAAGTGCAAACGCCGGTCCTCCTTCACATCCATTCTCATTACTTCATCGAAAAATAATTGCTGTGAATAAAAAAAAAGCACGATGAGTTATCCAATTACCAAGTCTCTCGGGCTTTATCGTCATTCCACCTCGAATAGACACTGACCACTCGAAAGACAAGATAGGCTCGAGGAAGCAAAACGATTGTAAACAGTGTATCCAGCCTTATTTAAGATTGTTACACATGCAATTCCAGAGATTTTTACGTATAAGTTAGTTGGTAATCTTGCTGAACGCCTATCCATGTGTAGTTCACATAGGGAGGGAGATGCAGCGATATGTATATCATTTCGATCAGCAAGAGCCATTTCATTCTTGAATTGCACAGAGTTTCTGTAACAAATTTAATGAAGAGTTGATTGAGACGCTGACTTACGAGACGAACGCACTTCTCTTCTGGCCTTCTTGTATTTGATGAGAATAATATACCGCAGCACTAAAAACAGCTCTATGAACCATTTTTTTTTTAAATAGCGCTGAAAAAACGATTGTTACCAATCGCAATTGATCCAAGCGACACACAAGATCTTAGAAACGATGCGTATGGTTGTTCAGGAACGTTTTTCTTGAAGGTTGAAGTCACAGAATGGAAGATGCATGAAAATTACCACGGAAAATTTGCATAGCTTAAAATTATTGTTCGTGGCGATGAGGCATTGGAAGGTCGGTTCGAGCTGAGTGGAGAGATTGTCCCAATATAATGAACTCTATTGGAAATGAACCCAGTTAGTGGTTTCAGCCATATTAAGATGAACCTCTGGTGCCATGATGAGAATTCCAGAGACACCGATGATGGCAGCGATGTAATCGCATATTTTCATCTTCGTCTCGATGGATTTCATCATTGCCAAGCGACGCGCGTCTGAAATGAAAATCTCTCTCATGTGCTACTAGTCGGAAATTGAATGAGTACAATAAGTGACTTAATCTTTAAAAATTATTAAAGAAAAGAGATATGCATTTCTTTCGGATATAAAATAGTAGAAAAAAAATTCCATGTAATTAATAGAATTTAGATTATATTGAACATAATTCATCACACATAAGCAATTCTAAATAGATAAGACTGTTTTTCATCTTCATTCACTTGAAGCATTTGAAAGGTGGTCCCTTTAAGTTAGATTGTGAGTTCCTGTTTATTTTTCTTAGTATCAGTGACCGAGAAGTTAATTTTCTTGAATTCTCAAGTAATGATTGACGAATTAATATTTCGGTCAGTTCATGTGACCCTGTGAACAGTCATGTAGTTCAGATGATATTTCCTTCAGAAGGAATCTAATTTTCCCGAGTTTTAATTTAGAGCTTAAGTAGATAGCTTATTTTAGCGAAGATCACAATTTGGTTTCTTAATTCGTAAATAACGAGGGTTTTGTGAAAGAATAATAATTAGATTTTCGTGCATGACTGCCAGAATATCACAAAACACAGCTATCACGGCAAGAGATTCGTTATGGAGTTTTCGTTGTCTACTGATACAACAACATCATGGAAATCGCTGAATTAGTGTACTGGAAGTTAACTTCAAAGTGGCAACCATATAGCAATGATCAGGATATAAATACAACCACATTCCAAAGAAAACATAACTAAGAGGCGTCATAATTGGCTTTATGAAGTGAGAGTATTGATAGATTTGCACGAAAAACTAATAAATCTGAAAGATCTGATTCTTGAAGAAAAAAAAAGCAATTAGAAAAGAATTAGTAAGTTAAAAATAGAATTGATGTGTGACTTAAATTATTATGGGTGGAAAAGAAGCAGACTGGTATAGTATATCTACTAACGTAGAAAACAGAGGGATTGATCTTAAAAGTAGACAGATTATGCTGAAGTAGAGTGGCTCACGATCTCATCGTTCAAAGTTTGCACGAGAAATATTGACATTAAAATTGAATATCTCAAATTTCATCGATCACAACATAAAACATAAACGTAGTTGATATTTTATTCTTCTGCTTTTTCGCCTACGTGGCTCGAAAAAGTCTTACGCTCATTATTATTTCATTGAACTTTATTAAAACATGTGAGTATGTAATCTTTCAATGGAAAATTTCCCTTAATTATTTATTACAGCTAATAATGCATATCGTAACAAGGCAATAGGAAACAAACTTACAAAAAATCAAAGAACTAGTGAAAAAGGTGGAAAAAATATAAACTATCTGTTACTCGTAGGACCGAATGGAGACATGAATTGTTGATCTTTACTCCATCGATGGAAAGGATTAGTTAACGATGATGTGTCTTTATAACTGGCAAAATTGTCCTGAAAGTTGAATTTTTTTCTTTCGGTATTTTGATTGGCAGAATCACACGGAGTAATATTGCTTTGAGCGAACCATTTCCTCTCTGTAGGCTCAGTACTACTACTCTCTAATTCCATCTTCAGGGTTTTTTGACGCTCTGGAAGGTCCTTTCCACAGACATCACATTGCTTTTTACCTTTAACCACAGAAAAGCAGCGAGTGTGATATTTTCCACTGAAGATATCTCCCTTAGGTTTATTTGTGGAATTTGCATTGTTTATGTAATTCTGAGGGTTATACGTAAGCCCTACGTGTCAGAAGATTAGTGTTCAATCACTTGTAAAGAAGAGTACTGAAATTACCTTTATGATTCTGCTCATTTGGAAGCGTGGTTTGAGTATAACCAGGTGAAAAGCTCGAAACCGAATTTTCAGTAATTGTCCCAAGAGTGCTTTCAAAAGCTGAGAAAACTGGTTTGCTTTGGTATTTGTCTTTCTCAAACGCAGCAAAGCACTGCTGTGGAGAAATCAGTGCTGACTGTGACCTCGTGTTTTTGGCTTTAGATAGAGTGTTTAGGTATGAAAATGGTTGATTAGCCCTAATGAAAAAGATTTAAATAGACAAGTTAGCAGATAACCGAGATTACGGTTTCGTTTCTTTCCTGTCTGTCGATTCCAACGCGATATAGGACGGAGTTTCGCTTTCCCACCGTTTTTCCTGCGAAAAAGACGTTTTCTGGCTTGTGCCTGCACTGTCTTTCTGACGTCCGCTGCCTAATCCTCTCAATTCTTGTAAATCTGTGAGATTTAATGAAAAAGTATTCCTTGTAGTGTTGTTTTCTGTTGGCGGAGTTGACCAATGTGGGCCTGATTTGCTTCTTTCAGTGACGGTAAGTTTTGTGATCGGAATTTCTTCCGAAATTTTCAATGTTTGAGTTCCATTCTGGCCAAATTGAACGAAATCAAGGTTGAGTTTGAATCCGAATTTTGGAGATGATTGTCCGCTCTTTGTTTGATCAGCAAAGGTAATTTTTTGTGAAGGCTTTTCTTTTGGTTGTTTCTCAATTGTGCGATCAGTAAACTCTTCTATGCTGCTTGTTGCCTTCGGGCTCGAAACTGAATATTGGATTAAATCAGACTTTCCTCTCTTATGTGTTGGAAGTTGATAGGAGGTGCTGGAAATAGGATTCTCATGACCTTTGATCAAAGTAGAGTTCTTAGGCCTTTCATTATCTTCTGTCTTGAAGCGAGAGTAAGGTTGGGAAAGCCATTTCGAGGAGTTGGAGGAGGCGATTTTCCCGGATTCTGCAAAATTGACGTTCTTTGGTGATTTCTCGGGAGAATTGCTTTTATATTTTTGAATCTTCTCATCTAATTCTTTGAGCCGAAGCATCCTAGGATGAAGAGAATCTTCGTCAAGTTGAGGACTTTTGGATTGCTGGTTTGACTCTAAGAACTTGGAGTAATTAAGCCAGGGCGAGTTTTTGCTCATTTCAAGGATGTTCTTTGGAATAAAAAGGCCAGGCGTCCTTCCTCGAGCACTATCAGCAGCGTTGGATTCGGTCGGCAAACTCACAAATTCTGCGGTGTGTCCTTCAGAATTTTCGTTTTTTACAGGGTACCTTTCAGTCCAATTTGAAGATGATCTGGTTGGGTTCAGCGGCCGGTGACGATCGGGTTGCTGTTGTGCAACTGCTGACGATGAAATTGAGTTGCTCCTATGCGAATGAGATTTATGAGTGTTATCAAAGTGTAAACCGTACCTCGGATGCAATAATTTGAAAGACTCAACGGAGTTCGCGTCTTTTTCACCAGACTCTTGGAGGTCGACTGACAGTTTCAAGCGATTTGATCTCTGAGAAGTTGGAGGCCGATTCTGTCCCTTTTGGCCTTCAGCTTCGAGCAGCCGTTTTTGTAGCTCTGGAGATTTATTGAGAGCTTTATGATTATCTGACAACCGAGTCAAACCGGTTGAAAGGAGACGACCTTTGCTATCATCACCATTTCCCCCGCTAACAGTCTTTAGGCCAGCTTCCCTTGTCTTAGAGACTAATTGTTGAAGAATCTCTAACTCTTTCTTTCGGAATAAAAAATTGTTTTTCAGATTGCTAATAACGTTCAGCTACAATTTTTAGGCGGGATACTTACTTAAAAGCCCAAAGCAAGTTGTTCTTGTCACAGTTCATTCTGATATTGCCGAGCTTTTGACTTGCCTTGATATAATGTCTCTCGTTTAGAACTCCATTGCTTCTCCCTAAATACTTACCGCTCTCTTCTTGCAAGCTGTTTTTCAGACCTCCTGATAGCCCTTTCGCGGCCTCTAAAGAAGCAGTTTCGCTTCCACGCTTCGCTGATTTCAAACGGATTTCAGTATGATCCAATTTTCTAAACCCATAAGATAGGGCTCTTAGCTTTCCAAGTCGGAGCATTCCGTCATTTCTTTCAATAAAAAGTATCAAACTGGCTATGTCCGTATATTTTTTCAGTTTAGCTGATCTAATCCCAATA
>ENA-UOTZ01000760-UOTZ01000760.1-compost-metagenome-genome-assembly--contig:-NODE-760-length-25969-cov-6.302217_pt1 | contig 25969 bp, 18 predicted proteins | sample MGYA00238144_ERZ746983 | MGnify/ENA primary metagenome ERZ746983 (study PRJEB28759, sample SAMN06268863) | compost metagenome | isolation source: single cell | place: USA: California, Emeryville, Joint... | reverse complement strand
AGTGGTAAGGTTGGTCCAGGTGGTGTTCTTGCTGATTGCACTCGCTCCCTCTGCACCGATAGAGTTGCTTCTTAAATCAAGAGTGGTAAGGTTGGTCCAGGTGGTGTTCTTGCTGATTGCACTCGCTCCCTCTGCACCGATAGAGTTCCATGACAAATCAAGAGTGGCAAGGTTGGTCCAGGTGGTGTTCTTGCTGATTGCACTCGCTCCCTCTGCACCGATAGAGTTGTTTTGTAAGATAAGAGTGGTAAGATTGGTCCAGGTGGTGTTCTTGCTGATTGCACTCGCTCCCTCTGCACCGATAGAGTTGTATCTTAAATCAAGAACCTCCAAAGATTCTCTTTGCCTGAAATATGGATCTAGCAAGTTGAATAACTTTGATCCAGCTTCCTCCTCAACAAATAAATTGTGGTCAGCTTTTTGTACGACAGTTTGTTCTGGTTTGCTCATTTGCCTCTGATTCTTCTCGATGACTCCTTTTTCATAAGAAGGTTTCTTCTTTCCATCATCGGATCCTTCATCTAAAAAAAGTTAGAGCTCAAAGAAGTTTTAATAAAATCTAAACTTAAGAACAAATTGAGAACTAAACATCAATAAAATAGTATATAGATCATAAAATTGAGATTACCAATGATGACTATCTTATTCTTCTTCTTTTTGCATTGAGGACATAGTAGAGAAGAATTTTGAATCGCTGCTTCTTTATTCTTCTTCTTTTTGCATTGAGGACATAGTAGAGAAGAATTTTGAATCGCTGCTTCTTTTATGTGGAGTTCCTCAAGACTAGGTAAGTTTTGAGGATGGTAACTCAGCATTCTCTCGATCAGATTCTGTATCTTTGGTAAATCCCCAAAACCCTCTTTTGCCGATGCTTCAACTGCACTCTTGTAAGTTGACTCTCTAACTTTTGAAGATAGTAAAAGTTTAAGCTCCTCAGTCTCTGCATTCATCATTTGTAGTAATACAAAAGCTAAGGCTCTGATTTCTGCTACTAAATCTTGAGAGGTTAATTTTGAACCTACAGATATTGTTGTTGTTTCTTCTCTTTGTTGAAGGATTTTATCCCAATGAGTCAAATAAAACTCTCCGAGATGGAAAATATTTTCTGGCTCTATGAGACATGCAACGTCTTTCATTAGGAGCTCGCTCCGAAGAAATTCTACATCGGATAGAACGTCACTAATCAATTTCTCAATCATTTTGGGATCTTTTCGATGTACGCTCTCTTGGATTTGGTCAGGTTGGATGTTCATCAAGCCGTGCTGACGTGTAGCACAAGCAACTTGCTTGCGTTCTGTGCAGATCTCTAAAGTACCAATCAGTACAGTGCCAGGACAACGGTTCTCTAGGTGGAATAGCTCCTGGATGAAGAGAGTTGCTGCACTATCAAAGTCTTTGGTAGGATTAAGGATTCTGATTAAGTGCTTTTCTTGCAATGAAATTCGAGTCTCAGCCTCAAATGTTCGATAGGAAGCGGTCTCTGCTCGGGGTTCCAAATCTTGATACATAAAAGCCGTTTTAGGAGGGACAGAATAAGTCTTGTCATGCTCTTGTGGAAGCACCATTTCTTTTTTGGTTCTTTGAGAACTAAGCAGGAATTAATTTTAGTTTATTAATCAAATTAATTGCGATGAATTAAAAGCTATAGATTGTGAAAAAGATAGCTGGTATTTGAAACAATCAAAGCAGGAACGTTCCCTGAGTCACTGCTTTAAATGAAATTCAAGATGAGTCAGAGCAGCATTCCGAACTTTGGAGCTATATGTAATACTCAATATTATTAGTCAATATTCAATTTTGTCAGCAATATTAAATTTGTTAGCGTCCTCTAGAGTTGCATTTGGAGTTTGTTCTTAGTTATCTACTTATCATCCTAGCGTTCCTTAGCTGGCATTGTTATTTATTTGATCCAAAGGATGATATTAATGGAAAGAATTAGCGAATGAATTTTCTAAAGTAATCTAATTTTTCTTGTGACTTTAACTCTCTTGCAAACTCATAGAATTCTTCCATTCGTTGTAAAAAGTTTTCTTCTTCCCACTGACTCCACTCGCCTTTGCTCGTCTTCTCATCTGTAATATTGAATTAACCTCACACTAACTCAAAATTGAAAGCTAACCTTTTCTCTGTGATAGTTCGAGGATATCCTCTGGATAGCTGCATTCTTTCATGAACCTGATGAGTTTCTCTTGATATTTCTTTCTATATGCAGCATCTTTGTTTGTATTATTCGCCTTTAAACTGATTGCTATAAACTTCAGCGCAGTCTCTTGGTAAGAAAGCGTTGGGTATTTAAGTCTTTTGTTTCCTTAAGAAAACGTTATATTATTTTCATCTTACTTTGGAATAAGCTCCTACCTAGCATCGCCATGACTTTCATCGTTACATTTCCTAAATAATGTTCAAGATACGCAATGCAATCTCCGTCTTTCGCTCTCTTTCTGATCGCTTCAAGACTCTTTTTCGATTCTTGAATTGGCATCTTCTCAGGCAATTGATAACTGTCATATTTCCAAGGGCTCTCCATGAAATCCATAAGGTATCTCTCATTCTTGAAGACCCAGAGCTTGTTTTGATAATCGCACATCAGATACAAATTGCCCTTCACAGTGACTCCTTTTGCGAGGCTTACCACGCAATGTCCTCCGAGATGAAGCGCGCCTCTTCTCGCATTGTCTAAGCTATGCGTAACCTCCACTCTTGATGGCGCCTCTCTACGAATCTCAGTGTATTTCCTTCCAAATTGGGCGATTGGAGAAATTAAAAAGTCATTCGCTTCTTTCTCGTTGCTTGTGAAATAAATTCTATCTCTGTAATAGAACTTGAAGTCCGTTCGGATGCTGTTTCGAATATAGTTGCCCTATTTGGGTTGAAGTTAATCACACCACAATTATTTGTGAAATATAGTACCTTGCTCTTGTAGGCCACGATAGAATAGTTGTCAAACTCACCCAGATTTTCAAGAATTTGCTTGTCGGTGAGATTGAGCTTGTTTACATTAGTTGGCTCTCCAGTGATCAAGGCTCTAGCTAGCTTGTATTTCCTCTCTCTAACAAGAAGGATCTCTTTGCTCGCCTAGAAATGTCAAATGTTACTAAATAATAGTCTAACCAATGAGTTTTACGCTGTCGAATACACCCCACTTGGAAACTTTGGAATCCAGATAACGCAGATTATCGAAAGTGTCTATGTAGTACAACTCAAGGTCAGTTTGACCCTTTTCGATTTCTTTGAGTCTGTCATGGATGATTCGGCGATCGTAGCCGAATTTCTCGCTTTTTTCTTTATTCTTGGTCGCTCTTTCCAAAATCGTCTTCTCATCGAGAGTTAAGTCAAACACAAGGTCTGGAATGAGTCCAGCTTCTGTTAGCGACTGCGCTTGTTCTTTTGCGCGAGGGAAATCATCGAGCACCCACCCTCTCTCAACGCAGTCAGCCATCTGGACTCGCTTGTTGATTAATCGCACAATATGCTCGTTGCTTGGTGTTTTGCCGTCTCTCATCAATTTATTCACCTCTTCTGCGAGCAGCCAGAAAGGATCTTCCCGCACTCTGTTTAGCAGATGCTTCACCTTAATATGCACCAAACCAAGCTTCTCTTGAAGTTTCTTGGCTAACGTAGTTTTCCCACTTTTTGGCTTACCAATTACGAAGACTTTCGTTGTAATTCTCGTGTCTTTAGGTGCAGACAGCAGTTTAGCCAAATGTTCCCTCAGATTCTCCTTTATCGCGTTCCTCTCTTCCTCGTCCTTGCAGAAGAAAATCCTATTTCGATAAGCCAGTCCGATCTCTTTCTTTTTTGGAATGGCCCAAGGAGTCACGATGTTTCCGTCCATGTACTTGCCTTTCTTATACACATAAGATTTATCGTACTTGGCAATGCTGAACTCATCAAGGTCGGTGATCTGGAACTTCTCGAAGATATTCGATCGCTTTTCAAGCGTATCTCTCAATTTGAACGTGATATTCTTGAAGACGTCTTCAATGCTTTTGTCGGTGTCAATGATGACTATCTTGATACCCAGTTCTTCGAAAGCTGCAGAAACTTCTTCAATTTTGCTAAGCTGCGCTTCACGAGCTGTCGTGAATTTCTCTTTAGCCTCAGCGATCATTGCCTCCAAATTGGGTGCTTCAGGATCGTCAGCATCATTCTCCTCTTCTAATTGAGGTTCTTCAAACTCCTCTCCATTAGCAAGAGCTTCTTCTCTTTGCTTTTCGATTTCAGCCAATCTTTGCTGTCGTTCCTCTTCTTTCTTCAAACGACGCTCTTCCATAAGCGCGTTGTATTTGTCAACGACTTCCTTTTGGTTGAAAACTCGCTTAAGTACGTTCTCTTCAGTGGCTCTTAAGAAGACACAGATATCTGGGAGGCGCTTAGATTCGTTTAGTAACTCGGGAAGAGGTGTTTGGAGTTTATCTTCTTCAACTTCGAAGAGGTTTGCGTTGATGATCATTTGTCGGAATCCGGAGAGAACTTGCTTGGTGATCTCAATCTCATGAGCTCGGCGATCGAATTCTGAAGGGTCTTCCTCAATCTCAGGGTCTGGAATAATGTTACCTTCCTCATCAACTAAAAAAGAAGCGTTAATCAGAAATTTTGCTCATGCTTTATTGATATTTACTTTCAGGCGGCTTGAATCCTCTTTGGAGAAGTCTTTCCTGCCTTCTCTTTGATTTTTCGTTCTGAAGAGTATTGAGAAGATCATCCTTCAAATCAACGCGGGTTAGCATATATTTTTTGTAGAGCAGATTCATCTGAGTCTTAAGACCGCTTCCTTTGACACCCATCATTAGAACTCTTGGCGGAGGAACTCTTAATCCCGTTTTTGGAGTTTTCTCAACGTACAGCTCAAGATTCTGGGTAAATCTCTTTTGTTCTTCTTGGCCGTAGAACCAATATCTTCGGCCGCGGACTTGGAGTTCAAAGTCTTTCTTACCGGCGACAAGCCATCCTTCTTCGACTAAAGTCACTGGGCAGTACGAACCGTACTCGCTCCAAGGCACAGGCTCATCAGTTTCGCCGAGGTCTCCTTCAGCTACGACATCAGTTTCGCGATCGACTCGAATGTAGAATGGATCAACTGCCAAAAGGACTTGATTGTTGATTTCTTCTTGTGAGATGTTGATTGCAACCTCTCTGACGATGTCCTCTCCATATGCTTCTTGAAGCGCTTTCAACGCGCCATCAGCTAAAGCAAGCTCGTTTTCCAGAGTATAGAGTTCCTCGAAGTTGGGACGGTCTTTGAATACCTTGCCAGGTTCTTCTTCAGATGCGTCTTTGAGGAAGATCACTTTGTCAAGATTGATATTATGATCTTTGAGCGCGGCTATCTGCTCTTCGTTGTAAGGATAGCCAACTAAAATGAATCCTTTTGGTTCAGGGATCTTCTCATCTTTGCCGGGCTGAGCTCCAATGTCTTTGAGTTTTAAATCTTCAGGAGGAGGGGTTTTTGGTCTCTCCACTATGCAGAAATATTATTGTTAGTAATCATTGATGGACAATGGGATAATTACATTCTTCCTCCTCAGCAATTGCTGCGAGTCTTCTCTTTTCCTCTTCCTCCTTCTCTTTTTCTTTTTTCGTTTTTGGTTTCTTTTTGGTCTCTACAACAGGTGGTTCATCGACTTTTGCATCATCTCCATCTGCTGGAGCATCAGGATCCACTTCTTTTGGTTTAGGAGGTCGCTTATAGATTGGAATTTTCAAATGATGGAGTATCATGGGCACGACGTCACTCGCTTTGACTGTTCCTCCCTTCAAAAATTCTTTGTATTCTTCCTCAGATGGGTGAATGGTTCCAGACTTTACAATGATTTAAATAAGTTAAAGCCTAAATCAGATGTTAATTACCAAATAGTTTGAAGGGATAAATTGCTCCCATGTCTTCATTTCAAACAGCTTTTTGCACACCAAATCCTCCACGTTAATTGCTTGCCATCCATATCTCTTTTCCAGGAATTCAGCAACTTGGTTCTTGCCAGACATTCGTGGTCCGACAACAGCCACTGTATAAGTCTTTTTAGGCATTTTCGGTCGTCTTGCTACAAATCTCTTTGGGTTTTTCATGAATTCCGCTCTGTTTTCCTCAGTTTCAAACACGAACACTCTTCCAGCAAATTCACAAGGGAATTCTCCTTTTCCTGGCATAACACGCCCTTTGCTCAAAGAAACAGGGTCTATGTTCCAGAACGCTGACCATCTTCTTGACGGTAAACCTTCTTCTTCGAAGTCTTGACGGAGCAAATCTTTCAGACTTCCGTCGTCCACAGGTTGCAGCTCTTTGGTGAGTGATCGTAAGGGAGTGATCTCATTTCCTAATTTCGCTAGGCATGCATCCAGCACTTCTTGTGGGTTCAGTCCGCTGACGTCTATCTCAATATGACGGGATTTAGGAAGCCCTGCGATGAAATAGTTGTGGATCGTTGGATAGAGTTCGGAGTAGAGGAGAAGTTGTCGCTGTATGACTCCAATGGATTCGTTAGCTCTGTAAACGAGTAAGTTCGCATCGGTCTTTTTCAGTCTTTCAAGTTCTTCTTCTTCAATTTCTTCCTCAATAGGATTTCCGTCTTCATCAAGCTTGATTGGCTTGGGTTTACGAAGAATCTGGCGTTCGTAGAGAGAAGTGATCTTGATGTCTTCTGGGTGCTCCATAATGGAAGACGCAAAGTGCCTAGCTTCTTGATCGGTGCAGGTAAGATCGATGACGTGAGTGAAGCGAACGATGCCGCTTGGAAGCTTAATATCGCCTCGTAAAAGGCAATCGAGCCAGCTGTAGGATTTTTCTTCGGTGTCATAGAGAGGGAAATCGAATAGGAATCCTCTAAAGGCAGTGGCCTCAGTGCTCAAATTCGAATTGATAAGCTCAATCAATAGATCTTGAGGAACAGATTCTCCATTCTGCAGCGAGTCAATAACCGCTCTTTGAACTGGAGTCAGAAATTCGATTGGGTTGCCATCTTCGTCTCTCTCAGGACCTCCGTTTTCGTCTACTTCCCTAATCTTTGCGAAGACTTTCTCGATATACGCTTCGATTGATACCAACTCAACACCCAAGCGCTGTGAAAGAGACTGACACAGCGTTGTTCTTCCGCATTTAGGCTTTCCGATCACCAAGATCGCTAAGGTTTCTTGCTTAGCATACTCAATGAGATCATCGAAGAAAGGGTCTGGGTTATCGGTGGGCAGCTCAGAATAATACGATCTGTAGCTTTCGAAGAGATGTGGTTTTCCCTCGCGTTTTTGATTTTCCATTTGTCCTTCTTCACTCTCTTCGTCACTGTCGCGCTCAGGTATCTCTCGAACATTGGAGGTTTTGTGTGCTAAGATGTGGTCACCAGCACTGACTTCGAATTCGAAGTATTTCAGTTTGAGTTGGTAAGCCTCTTGCTTAAGGATTTCTGGAGGAGTGTGCTGATATTGGACTTCTGAATTGTCATCAGCTTCATTAACGGAACGTCCAGGGTTCTTCTTTCGATCGGCTTCCCAACGTTGGTGAAGTCTATCAACGAGATCGATCTTATACTCGACGTATTTGTAGAAAAAGGATTTCACGTTGAAGAACTGAACTTCTTTTGATTTGGCTAAGAGAGAATTAGAGATGAGAGGGTTGATTATGAAATGAAACTATTTACTTTTCAGTTTTTCGTAATTGATGAGTCTTCCAACGACAGGGTTGAGTCTGTGATTGGTGATTTCGGTGGTTTTTTGGGTGTGCTCGATAAAGGTTGGGAGTATGGTCAGATCGCCTGGGTAGTTGAAAATTTTATTGAGCATCCCGCTGATTTCGTGCTTTGTGATTGTGCAGTAGATCTGGATCTGATCTGTGTTTGGACTTGTTTTGCAGGGGATATGCTTGAAATAGCAGAGCTGGTCTCTATAAAAAGGTAATGATTGATTATTACTCTTTTATTTAATTGTTAAGAAATTACTTCGTTCCAAATGGAGGGACAACTCTTTCAACTTCAGAATTATTTTTCAAGAAAGTAAGGGCATTTTCAGCAGAGAAGCCAAGTGGAATGATGTCATCATACGGAAGGAATTGAGTCTGCACAACTGCTTCAGGATCTTGTAGTGATTTTTCGAGGTATTCAAAGTCTATTTTCACCTGCTCGTCATAGAACTAATTTCAAGGAATAGGAAAAGCAATTAGAATCCATAAGCAATTAATTACGAGGAAATTTTGGAAGTTGTCCTTTCGTCTTCTCTCAGACATAGAAGGTTCAATGTCTTCTTTAGAGTAGAACTGAAGATAAACGTAGCTAGGCAGCTTCTCAACTTGTCCATCTTTGTATATCACGATTCTAGTCATCCTGTAGTAGAGAGCTTCCAAGAAGAGAGCGATGCTTTTCGAGTTCGTATTTTCGAGCCAAAGCCAACAAAGTCTTGCGAAGAAATCGCAGTACTGCTTGAAGTTGATTGAAGTAGCAGTGCGCTCGACCAACTTAACGATCTGGTCGTCCGCCCAGCTATTGATTTCCTGTCTGCTGTACTGAGGCACGAGATAATGATAAATATTTTGCGCCAGCTATAATCGATCATGAAGTCGTTAGACTGAGTCACAGGACTTATTTAATACGCTGGTGAATGAGGCCAGAGGGACCGAACTGTCAAATTGGGTAGGCATAAGACGCCAGAATCTCGTGATTTGGTGCTGGAATTCAAGCGTATTCTCAATGTGGTCCAACTGCTTGGCGATGCTAGGTTTGTCTGCTTGGTATACGGTATCTAATCGCATCAGAGGAGTCAATGAGAGGAATTGATAGGGAGAAATCCTTACTTTGGAGGAAAAACAGTTCTTCTGCCATTTTCCTTTCTTTAGGTTTACGTACTTTTTGATAAACTTTTTGTTTAATTATAATGTAACGGAGCTCAAATTATACTTGTTATCTTTGTTTGTTAGATACAATCAATCAATCGGTTTTAATTTACAAGAGAGGGTCCGTTACCAAATTTCTTCCTTGAAAAGCTGTCTAACAAAAGGTAGGCTGCTTTTGATTTGTTCGAGCCTTGATATAAGCAAAAATCAATAAACTATGGGATAGCTTAAAGTGATAAATATTTGAAAAGATGTGAATTCTAAGTTGCTTTTTATTTTGATTTCGGATCATATCTAACAACTTGAAGCTTTTTGGGAAATTTGAACCAATTTTACCTACTTGGCTATGAAAAATCAGAGATATCTTCAGAGAATTGAACTGGAATTGTAATAGGCATAATCACACTGCAATTTCTCACAATTGAGCGATGATTTAATAAGATATTAGAGGTCGCTCTAACGGATTGTGAAGATTCAGAGTTTATGACTGTGGTGTTATTTTCTGTGGGATAATAAGTAATAAACATTATCTTTCGGAGAGAAATTTGATCTCAAGCAGGTAAAAGAGTCTTTCAATCTACACCAACGGGTTGGATTCTATCGTTATTACAAGCCTAATTCCCTTAGTAAAATCTACAACTACTGCAACTGAGACAACAAACTCAGTTTTTTTAATTCTACATAGTTAACTACGAAGCCTACAGCTTCCATGCATCCGCTTGGGTAAAGAGTTTCTATACTTTTCAAATCATTGATCCCTCCCTATATTTCTTTGTTTCATTAACTTGTGTACGTGAGGATCTCCTTATTCATTTAATAATCAATTCATTGGTTTCATACCGTGTAAATTAATTTTTACAAAATAAGCCTGCATTCTGAGCATTTATTATCGAAGAAATTATTATTTATACTACTACACAAATATTTCTGGTAAGTAAGAACAATGGAAAGAGTCCCGAGATGCATCTTCTGCTGCATCAACAAGAACACCGTCGCGCCGACTAAAGATCTCCCTGAAGTCATCTACCATGACGAACTCGTCTTCGCCTTCCACGACAAAGACGATGGATCAGCTACAGTACATATCCTTCTCTGCCCAATTGAGCACATTCCAAATGTGAATTGGCTGAACGGCTCACATCTTGAGTTCCTTCAGCATTGTAAAGCGAAAGGACTAGAGATTCTTAAAAAAATCAAACCAAATGGAAAATTTAGGTATTGCTGCAGAATTAATTCTCCGTTATTGATATAAAATAGGTTCGGATTTCATGTCCCACCTTACTATTCGGTCGACCACCTTCATTTACATTGTTTTATTGGACCTTTTCGAAATCCTTTCAAAAGCTTTTTCAAATATTGGATCAAGCTGAAGTCGCTAGACAAGCAGATTAGAATGGTTAAGAAAATGAGGGAGAAAGAGATAAAAGAGATAAAATCACCCAGTACAGCAGGTGGCATAACCAAACGAGCTTGATATATATATATTGGTGTAATCTATAAATGCTTAAGATGTGTTTTTGGCGATTACTCTAAAAAATAGCTGAAAATCGCAAAAATTTCTGTTGTAAGAGAGAGCGAGAAAGTAAATTACGAAATTCAGTCCGTTTATGAAATTCAGTCGGTGTATGAAAATTCTGTAATGATAATCATAATTCCTATTTTCCTCGGAGAAAGAGAGAACCACATTCTCATCATTAATTGATGGCACTTTACCAAAACAAAAATTCCCTTACAGACGAGTGAATAAATTACGTGGAAAAATGAGATATAGATTTTTGTATTCTCAATTCTTAAGTAAGAAATAATAACAGAACTGCCTTGAAGAGAGCTTACACATTCATATTCAGTCGCTTTTTTAGTCCCAACTTATTATTGATAGGGTAATTTTCTCATAAAGTCAAGAGTAGGCGTGAAAGCCATAATAATTCTCCATTGGTTCAAAATCTATATAGCTTTATATCTTACTATCTGAATTATATTAAAATCCTCCTCCATGGACCCAGAAAAACCGCCAAGACTTTGCAATACTTGTTGAGAATCCCAACGAGGCTACTTTATTAAAATGCTTTTTCATCTGTTCATTATTGAGAAAACCTGATCGTGTAAGAAGTTCGAAAAAATAACGGTCCTTTTTAGCATTTGATTTCCAATCAAAAGTCAAAGAGTAAATTCTTTCCCGCTTACTTATTTAATATTGATTGCTTCAAACCTTAATAAAGCATTCAAAAAAATTTACACACACCAACATGAACAACCAATCTAAAGACATTGACGAAGTTGTAGGTCACCCTAAATTCATCGACAGTATGCTGGAAAAGATAATGATGCTAGCTGCTTCTTCGAACGAAGTGAATTCATACAAATTAATCCCATGAAATTATATCCCCAACCTCTAGTTTCCTCCTAAAGAAGAAATTCAATTCCATAAGAGAACACCAAGCTCTAACAAATTGATCAAGTACGCTAGTTTATCGGCAATTTTTTTGACTAAGCCTTCCTTAGTGATATCAATAAAAAATTACTCAATACCATCCAGAACCTGGCTCATTTTATCGGCACTCCAGCAGAAGTAAAGGGAGTGACTTTACCTTACTCTGCCGTCGTCGATGCCAGCGACCGCCTCCTTGAAAATGTCGATATCACCTTGGATAAAATACGAGTAATACTTTCTCCATTGCCTGAAAATTGATGATTTCAGGATTCGAGCTCTAAAAGCCAAATCGCTCAAATTGTGCCGCAACAAGTGCCGATAACCACTACAAGAGAAACTGAAATAGAGAAGCCTCAGAAAAGCTTCAAAGATCAGATTGATAATTCTGAAGACAGGCCTTTCCTTCCGAAGATTCAGGAAAAACATCACTCGAAGGTCCCACTAGCGACTTTGATAGTGGATGCGCAAAGGGATTTTGAGGGTTTTGTGAAAACTCTTGAGGATGTAAATTTTTGCAAGATTTCGTTTCTTATGGTTGTTTACAGCCAGGGACTTTTACGTTCCCTCATCCTTACGCACATGAGATCGAAACGCTTGAATACCCTGCTGAAGCGACTTCAACGGACATTCAAGTGCAGCGTCCGGTCGAGCTAACTGAAGAAAATCTGTTTTATATTGATACCCCCGAAAGCCTTGAGGTAAGGAAATTTGACTAGACTTTTTCCACATTGACGGTTGTTGCATAAAGAAAGCCTTGCAGGAGATAACAGAGCAAAATATCAAAGAGATTGCGATAGATCTTGAGCATCATCATATCAGATCGTACCAAGGGTTTACATGTCTGATCCAGGTGAAACATTGGATCTGACCTTTTTTCAATAACCATGTTGTTGCCTTGCTAGGTGTCGACGCGTTATAGAGACTATATTATTGATGCGATAAAGATCCGAGAGCACGTGCATCTTTTCAACAGGGTACTACAGTTGGCTGATTCCTCTTACACGGGATTTTTGCTTTACAAATTAGATCACAGCGAACCCTCAGATCACTAAGGTGCTTCACGGCGCGAACTCCGATATCGAATGGCTGCAGAAAGACTTTGGTGTATATGTCGTCAATATGTTTGATACAGGCCAAGCAGCGAAATTTTTGAACTTTCCATCTCATTCTCTTGCATATCTTTTGAAACACTACTGCGGTGTTAACGCAGATAAGCAGTACCAGACAGCCGATTGGAGGATACGACCCCTTCCTAAAGGTATCTCTATCACCATATTTGCGGATTTACCGTAAGCTAATTCGTTTTAGAAATGCGAAAATATGCCCGAGAAGATACGCATTATCTCCTTTATATTTATGACAGAATTCGACAAGATATAGTCAAAACTGCGCTTGAAAAGAAAGCCTCACCCGAATCGTACCTGAAATCCGTGCTTAACAGCTCGAAAGAGGTCACATTAAAGACCTACCAGAAACCTGCAACCAAGAACGACGCCTACTATGCCTCGCTATCAAGATTCCAGCAAATATGGAGCCGGCAAAAGGTTCAGATCTTTAAAAATCTTTGGAAATGGAGAGAGACACTGGCACGTCAAATCGATGAAAATCCAAGATATATTCTCCCTCAGAATGTCTTCATCAAGCTTATCGAGGATCAGCCAAAAACCGTGACCCAACTTCTGAAAAATTTCAAGAACCTTATCAGCGCTGTCCATTCCAATGCTGACACACTCATTGAAGTGCTAAACGCGAATTCTGTTGAAGAAAAGCTTGAAGAGGAAAAAAACACACGCTCGGAAACTAAAAACCAAGACGCAGGAGAGAAGAAAACGGTGGTTAGCACGAACAACAAGGTGCTCAAATTCAGCGTAGAAACGCGAGAACCCACCCCAGTGAAAGAATTCATTACTGATAGAGTTTTTCAGCTCATCGATTTCTCAACTGCCATCCATAAAGCAAAGCCATTGCCCGAAGAAAAATTTGCTTGTGTAATAATAACGAATTATTGAACGTCCTGTTAACAAAATACTAATTTTTATAAAATAGGCGCTGGGAAATACACTCAAAAAGAAACCTGCTCGTGAAGACGCTCTCAGTGAAGTTCGAAAGCAATTCAGTCATCTTACACTTACAGACGCTCTTCTTTCTCTTCACCCGCACGTTTCGAAAGAAAAGATGAAAGCGCGGCTACAAGAGAGTAGTCGAATTGAAAATCAACTCAGAATTCAGCAGGCAGGAGCTGTAGAAATTCCACAAGCAGATGTTGGAGAAGCTACGGAGGCTGGTATCATCGAGTTTCCTAAAGAAAAAAAAGATCCTAATGCCGGAAAGCAGAAAAAAGAATTGAGATTGGATCTCAAGCCTGAGAGGAAGAACTCAGGCCATGATAGCGATGATTTTGTGGAGTTACCGGCTCCTTTGGTGGATAGGCAAAGTATAAACCTAAAGAGGAGAAAGAGAGGGAAGGATAGAGAGGTGACTGAGGAGGAAGCGAAATTCAATAAGAAATTTAAGAAGATAAAAACTGCGCGAGACCAAGCGATTATTGCTGAGAAAATGAGCAATCAGTTTGATTCGTTGGGAGTCGGAGATTCTTCGGGTGAAGACGAGGGAGATAGAAGGATGCCTGTGAAGAAATCGTATAAACAGGATGCGGGACGAATGAAAGGTAGAAAAAATTCTTCGATTTTTTGCTGAAAAAAATTGAAATTCGGTTTAGAGGTCTGGAATCAACTCAGTTCGAAAGATTTTTCGAATGATCCGCTAGAGTTTGTTTCAAATAAGTTTGATAATCGGCAGACTACAAATCCAAACCAGCAAGTATGAATTAATCTGAGTTTTCTATTTTTTACTTATTTCAAATAGAAAAATAAAGGGAAACCAGGCAACCGACGATAATGTCTTCGAATGAACCAGTAGATGGGGGCGAGAGACTCATAAGATCATGAATGAAGAAAAGAATTCCTGAAAGTGTGGATGAGCGAATTATGTAGATGTGTATTAGTGAAATAGCTATCATTAGCAAAATAACGATGAAAGTATGTATCTCTCTGATATAATAAGACTGTATTAGAATCTATATTATGATATCAATCGACAGTTTATAGGAATCATCATCTTAGAATTGCGATTTTAGAGGGTTAATATGCTTAAGTTAGATTGAAAGTCAATTCAAAGGCGATAGGATAGAAATATTAAGAAATGCAGAGATTTGAACAAGGAGTTATGTTTTCGAATTTTTTTGCCTTATCTTGTCTGAATCCAAAAAACTTCAGAATTTAAGTAATATGAAGTTGGAAATCAGTATCTCCTTTCAGTTCGAAGACAATACACTTTGGATATTTAGATGAAATTGCAAGAACGGTAAACCGAAACATAGTCAATAACGATTTCCATTTGCAATCCGGAGAGATCTCTAGTTCAATCTTGACAACAAATAGTTTTGGAAGGTAAATTGGAGAAAACTTGGTACTTGTTTCTAAGAGAATTAAGCCCTGTAATTGGAAGAAGTACCAGATCTAAATTGTGAATCCTCTGTATAAGTTGGATATGAAAAATTAAGTTTAGAAATACGTTAAGATAAATTATTGGAGTACAGTTTTATTCTCTATCTTCCAAAAAGCTCGCTCACTTTATTGAAGAGATCCTGGCATTTTCCGGCTCAAACTCCTTAAATCCTATCATTGTTAATTCTCTTGTATATACAGGACTAGAATTTCTGTTGGCACTTTCAATTAAAGATACTTCATTTGCATGAAAGAACAAACTACTAATTTCATTTCATTGAAAATATACTAGTAAAGACTTCTAGCCTGCAATACAGGACCATCTGGATGCACTCTTGCTTGATTAAATTTATTATTGCAGTGGATATTGCATCACCACCATCACCTCTGAAAGATAAATTTCGATGAATTAATTATACCTGACACATTATTTCGGGTAATTCAAATATTTCAAAATAAAAATTTCATACATATTCGCGTAAAACTTAATCGAATGAAAAGAAATTGCCCTTATCATCCCAAGCGATTGCTCACCATGTTCTGCTCACAAGAAGACTGTGAAGCCTACCGATTACTTTGCATTAAATGCCTCAAAGCGGAAGATACTAAAAATTTACACAGGAATCATTGCTTCATCATGCTCGAAGAACTCATAAAGAAATATGAACGAAGCAAATCAGATCTGGCTGCTTTCGGTTTCCTTACAAACAACGATTTGGAAACAGCTACCCAGGCTCTTAAAAACCAAATGTACTCAATGGATGTGCTTAGTTATTACTCTCTACAAGATTGCATGAAAAATATTTCAGCATATGAAGCTTTGCAGAAAGCATTGAATGACAATTCGCGGATTCGACCTGAAAAGCTCAAGGATGAAAAACAATCGATCGAGTCAAAGCAGACCACTAATGAGAGAACCGAAGAAAAACCGTTAAAGCTGCTGGAGGAGGCATTAAACCCCGAAAACAGTCAACCCACGGCTCAGAGCTCTGCAAATGAGGAACCTATTTCTCCAAATGAGCTGGCAGTGACCAATTTAATCGCCTGCAACTTCCAAGATCATCCTACCTGTCAGGATGAAACCAAAGTGTCTTCTCAAATGCAACCACTTGCGATTGATAATAGCTTAAAATCTCCGTGTGAAAAACAGAAATCATCGGCCTCCAAAAATTCAGTAACAAAGATCAAAACCTCACTCTCTGCAATAAAAAACGCTTTTTGCAAATCTACAACTCATCTCACTGAAAAGAAAATAAAAAACACATCCGCCTCGGGGTCCAGCTCAAAACTTTGCACTGGAAAAAAGTCTCCGACGGTGCACTTATTCCAACACACTACAAGCAAATCGCCTTGCTCGAAAATAACGAACAATTACGAGAAAAAAATAGATACAGCTAAAAAAGAGGTCAAAGAGTTAGAAAATGCCTCGCCTTTTGAGGAAGCTAACCTTGTGGTTAGTAGTACTATAAGGAAAAAGATTCAAAAGGCTGAAATATGTGTCTCTACTAAAGCAGGTCGGACGTCTCCCGACACTGGGCTGCCTGCTCGTCCAATGGATCAGCTGCGAAGTGAGATCACTAGATTGACTTCAAGCGCCTGGATCGACCTCGAAGAAAGTAACGACGAAAACGTCGAAGAGGACGCATTGTCATCAAATAAACAAAGTGTTGTGAAAACCACACCAATTTTTGCGTCAGATGTCTATGATAAGAGCGAGCTTGAGCAAAAGGCACTTTCTCTCATCAATAACGAAATGAGCGTTGACGTGCATGATGAGCTTAAAAAGCAAGTTACTGGTTTTAAAGAGTTTGCGAGCTATTCGCAAAAGTATTTGTCTGCGAAAATCAAAACCAAAGAACTGAAAGTGATGTGGAAATGTCTTACCAAAAAAGAAAGGGATCAATGGAACTCTATTGCAAGAAGAAAACGAATCGATCTTCGCGAGCAATTAGAAACGCGAAATAAAGTCACATGTAAGATATCACCTGGTCGATTCAGTGGTGAGGCCAAGGCTTCTTCGTAGATTGGAAATTTTTCAGTGATTTTATTAGTGTTATGTTGAATAGGAAGAAGCAAGCTTATCTTTTACATTTGATTTTTTTCTATCAGAAGAACCACTAAATAAAAAAGTTTCGAAAATATTTTCTCAGGATAGACAATGAGTGGACGTAGAAAATAAGCTCAAAGTAGAAAATGTATGTTTCTTTGGACACCATTTGGTTTCTGAACCAAAAAACAAAAAAACACAGAGAACTACTTAAAGCGGACAAATGAATTCATAAGCTATTATTGATAATTAGCTAATATCCACATCTAACTGATTTGACCTTTCTCTATAGATAAGAAAAGCATGTGGACTCAAGAATTTAAATTCCCTTTACTCAATCTTCATCGGCTGAAGTTTGAGACTTGGAAGTGTATTACTTTGCTGATTAACTACCTAATCATCTTGGCGCTTCAAATCATCCATAGAAGGCGCTTGAGGTCTTCGTTTATTGATGGAAAATTTTCTTAGAAAGCTGTTTTGGCATGATTCGAAAGTTATCATCGCTGATTTCGCATCTATTGATTGAAATTTGCTTTCTTTTCGTGATTTTCCGTGATTTTCCTTGATTTTGTCAAAATCCCTTTCTTAATGGCAGCAATAGCCTCATGAAGCGGATTTCAACATTTGGAAGAAGGTCGCACCCAAATAGTTTGTAGTGCTTTGTCCTCAATTGTTCAAACTTGTTTTCCGTCGAATTTGCCAAGTGTAAATTTATTTTGAAAAAATTGTGTCATTGATAAAAAAATTAGTCCAAAACGCCCGTTAGATAGCCAAATCTCGAGATTTGATGAAATTCTTAAATTTATCAATCTCGAATTGATGACCGACAGAGCTGAGATGGGAAAAATGGACACTCATTAAAGATTGGAATTTTTCGCAACAGCAAAGGAGGTAATAAATCAAATCTGTTGCAGGTTATTTCATGTGAACTTTAAAATCAAACAAAATCTTGCGTTTATTAAAATTAAAAACACCCAGTGAAATGGCTATGAACCATCCTTACTTCGATCAAGTAAACAGCGAAATCTAAGAATTCTGGTCGAAATATCATGCGATACTAGGTAGATGAGCAAGCCGATGAACCACCAATCAAAAGAGACCAATACAGTTTAGGGAACCCAAATGCTCATCTCGAAGAAGAAAAAAGTACAGAAATTCGTGTTCGACAAAATCTTATCAAATTTATCACAGAAGACCTGCCCTTAGAACTTCAAGCACAACCTCAAAGAAGAGAAGATTTGCAAATTCCGGGAGGAAGTAACAGAAATAATGAAATTAGCCATCGAATGTATCTTTTCCGAATTTTTTTTTCTTGTTCCAATGAGTTTCCGGGGCCCTCGCCAACTTAGAAAGTTGACGCTAGATAACAGAAATAGCGAGAACCCTGTTACACTGAATGCAGAAACAAGAGCAGATAATTCGAGAGTTAGAGAAGGTAAATCGCATTGTTAGACTTTCGGTTGAAGGACTGTGCTAGACACTAATAAAAATTCTGCTGGAGAAGTCGAAATTCGAATTATGACCCCTTCTAGAGATAACCCTCGACGGCTGATGTCTCAGAACACAGATTATACCACCTCAGACGGAATAGTCGGTTCTCCTGCGCTTTCCAATCAAACTCCTGCAGAAAATAGAATCCATACTGAGTTAACAGAAGACGAAGACGAAAGTTTGCTGCCAACGAAGCGTAGGATAAAGTTTTTTTTCATTCACTGCTGCAAATACCAAATAATCTCCCTTGTATCCGCTCTACTATTTCTGCTCGTGATGGAACAACATATAACGATTTTGTATTGCTTTCTGTTTTGGTGGGTTGTCGATCTTTTCAATCTTGTTCTCGCTTGCAAATTCGAAAACGAAAAGTAAACAAACGCTCATTAAATACCACATCACTAACTCATGACTATAGAAAAGCAAAGCTTATTGGTGCTTTTGAAGTTTTTCTCAGTGCATGGACAAAAGTAATCTTACTGATAAACGCCATAGTAATAGCAATTGATCTTATTATTAGGCTGCTATTATGCTGAACATTACCTATAGAAATTTCACTCTGGTTTATTTTTTGCTGCCTTATTTCACCTATCGCATTGCGAAAACATTGGTGAAAACCTGCATGAGCGAAAACCAGAACAGATGCTTGCGTTTTTCAGGTTCAACCCTTGAAATCTTACTGTATATCCAACTTTTGAGCATTGTGATGAAATTCGATCACATCATTCAACTGCGCTGGAAGGAGGTGTTTGGATTGTATTGGATAATCTTTTCTGTCACTGTCGCAATCGCCTTTGCTATTTCCATGGTTCTCCTGACGAAACTGTGCAACTTTCTTTGTGACGAAGCTGACGCTTCTGATCGTATGAATATGGCTGATATTCTGAATCCATTAACCCTTTATACGTTGCTCTTTTAGTTTTTGGAACGTTGTGGATCTCCTCTTTAGTAGTTGGATCGTCTATCCTCTCATGCAATATTCTGGTGAACTTAATGGATTTCTTGGAAAGGCAAGAGAGAGAAAGCAAAGCGCATTTCTTTTCTTTTCTCACTCTGCAAGGATGGGGTAAAAACCACTCGTTAACTTATCTTACTGGGGATTCAGGTTACTTTTTCCCGCCTCTGCTCCGTTTGATCATCTTCAACGCAGTATTTTTGTTTGTGACTCTACTATTCTACAACCACCTTGAGTAAATTTCTTCGATAATGCCTTCTTCACCAAATTTCCAGAAACTTTCTTATAAAAGCCTCTACCGACGATAACGACGAGGATGATACAACAATCATTGACAACGATGGAGTTACTCGAACAATCCCCGTGAGGCGGAGAAAAATACTTGAAATACCGAAATTTTTGGTAACGAACTGAATTAGCAATTTGAAACTAATATATCTACTATTTCAAAGATCCGAGCATCATCTACGTATTTCAAACAGGCCAGCGAGAATGACTACGACACGCAACTGAAAAAACAGAAAGTGCTAAAACAAGTTGCAAGTAATATCGACCTTTATTTGAGCTTTCCGTAATCGCTGTTTCTACTAGTGCAAAGAGCAAGACTGAAGACTAACTCCTTCTTCAATCCAAAAGAAATCCCTCAGGGAGTAGTGGAACCCTTTGAAAGTTTAGCAACCTGCGAAAATTTGCTTTCTCCGACAGGTCAGTCGACCAAACTGAATAAGTTGGCGATGTTCAGTCGTAGAGGAATGAAATCATCAGTGTTTGGCTCTACTAATTTCAAATCCATTGATTTCAATGCTCCTGGCTCGTTTTTAAATCCTTCAGACGATCAATCGAAATTATCATTGGACAGAAGACTTTCGTCACAGAAAAGCATGCATACCGGCAATAAGTCAGTCACTCCACCCACATTCCGCATACCAGAAGAAAATATCATGACAGAGTCCAATGAGGAAGAGACCCATCGCAACGTTAAGAACGCTGAATTAGAAACTCAGGCGTCTAATAAAGAGGGTGCCCAGGAAAACCAGAAAATTCAAAGTAGAAGCGCGAGAGGTGTGCCAATTGATTTCGAGAAAAAGAGATCAGTGAGCGTTATGAACAGAATGGAGGCGTTCCATTCCTTCCAAGCAGAGCGTAAGGACATTGATGAAGTACTCAAGTCGATTGAAGACGAAATCAAGAAAGAAATCGTTGTGGCTTCACCGGTAAGAAAAACCACGCTGCCCGCAGATGTGCAGAGTAGTGCTCCAGATAAGTCCGTTATTCAGTGTCTGATATGCTATGACAAACTTCCCGACGCTGTTTTTATGCCTTGTGGGCATGGAGGTAAGCACACACGCTTTGTGTATGTTATAAGGTGATGATGCTTAATTAGGGGTGTGTTATGAATGTGCTGTGGATTTATCTAAAAAGACGAGTGAATGTTTCTTATGCCGAAATGTAGGATTCTCTGGAGATGCTTTGATTAACATATTTTTGATAGAAAATTGAGCAGATATTACAAATTGAAGCTGATTCAAAGAAAAAGACGCCAATTTTGAAAGTTATTTCGGCAACTCAGATGGAAGAGCAAAACAATCAAGAAGTGACAGCGTCTCTGAATTTTGCAGAAAGGCTTGAGCAAGCGCTAGATGAGCTCGAAGAATCATCTGAAAATTAGCAGCTATGGAGGAGAATATGCTCTAAGTTGCCTTTCCTTAGAAGGGATGGATTCACTTTGATCTTTATTTTTTGAACCGATTTTTTCATTTTCTCACCTTCAAAAAATTATCAATGCCAGTTATACATATTATATATTTGAATTTCAAAAACTTCTTCAAAGCACGACTAAAGTTCAGAACAAGGGTTGAACTTTCAGCAGTTTTAATGATAATATGATGAAAATTAGCAGATTCATTTCATTCAAATAGCAATTAAATTGAGGTATGTAAGTCGATTAAGAATATCAATCAATTGCTTAATCATTGCAGCTAGGTTTTTTGAATATTCACTGAAGAAGCTATGATTTTAACAAATTATTTCCAAGTATCTCTCATCATTTTAGCCGTTGAGGGTATTGCGGACATTTTCTTTTGGAGCCGGAGCTATACAATGTATAATTGTGATCGGAATTTACTGCAAGACGCCGATATTTTCTTGACAATCAAATATATTAAACAGATCTATATATTTATTACTTAGCTTATGCAATCTATCTAACTCGAAAGTTGATGATAGTGTACAAAAAGAACCCGCATAAAAACGCTACAAATTTGAGCAAACTCTATTTGCAGTAATAAAATATTTCGCTTCTCTTACTCACATTCGAACTCGAGAAAACCAGAGTTCCTTGTTGCGAACTTCTCCAGGTCATTTCCATTACAATCTAAAAATGAGTCAGACTGATGATATTCGCAGATTGAATGATTTTCTAAAAGCATATTAGACAAAGACACAGTGAAAAAAATCTACTTAGCAGACATATTTCAACGATATTCTCGTCTGAACTTGCTTGTATTATTTTCTCTTCTATTTCATTCAATCCATCATCGCATATTCCCTCGCTTTGAATATGAAAATACTTTTCATGGCAATCATCTTTGTCAAAATTAATTAATAATCTATTTAGTGTTGATAATGATACCTTCCAAGTCTGCGAGCTCATTAATAATGTGTTGACTAGCGAAACTGATTGCGCAGGCATCTGATCTGATTTTTATTTATAAGCTGAATTCAGATGAACAGCATTATTTATTACTTTTCGATTTCCGGTGGATGATTTCGCATAAATCCCCTGCGCCTCTCATAGAGAGCGTTTTCTCGTTTTTCCAAAAGATTTCGGTTGAAATATATACATTGGTGGTGCTTAGTCAATTGCTCTGAGGTAAACTGATCGGAGCCTTTCAATTCATCGAAATCATTAATTTGCAGAGGATTTTTGGCGAGCGTGGTGTTTTGTTGTTTATTTTCAGCTGGAAACAACGAGAGAGAATCGATTCCCGTAGTAATTAACCCTTCCAAAAGGGCAGGCGATTCTGCCTCTTTGATGTGCAGGGAACTATGACTATCTGCAAGAGTGATTCGAGCTAACTGGTTTCTAACAGCATCGATCTCATATTTTATTTTCTTCGCCACTTCTTCTGAATATGGTAATTCTGTCTGAAACGTGTCAGCAAACGGTGAAGTCTCATCTAAATAAAAGGTTAGAACTGATAAAATGGATAATTAGAGAGCAAGCAACAAAAAATTTCAGAGACCACTTAGAAACTCACCTGGATCAGCCTTATGAATGTTCGCTTTTGAGAGATTTTCAAAGCCTGGACTGGAATGGTGAAAAACAGCTCGTTTTGCCCCTGATTTCAGCTGTTTACTTCTTGTTTCAATAGGACAGAAGCATTTCTTAGCGACTAACGGTTTATTGCGATTAGCTGATTTGAGAAGCCACTCTGCCTTCTCATTCTTGATTTTTCCGATCTTCTCTCTGATTGAGAAAACAGATGTCATACTTCAGATTTTTATTCTTCAACTACTACTTCTTTTTATTAACACTTGAGAAGAAAATAAGAAAAATTGACCAGAATTTTGATATAAGATTTCATCCAAATTGAAGCCAGACATTGAAATACGCCAATATAACTACTATGGTAGATGAAACTAATTAGTTGACGGAAAAGCTCTCGTTCAGAATTAGAAAAAAGAGCAAAAACCTATATAAGATTGAACAACGCAGGCAGTCAGATCGTTCTAGTAGTTTACAAAAAGTTGATTCTGATGATAATTTAGGATTTGATTTGAGAATTAAGTCTACAAGGGGAATAAATGAGAAACATACCCACATTTTTGAAATTAATCCTCCCTTTCTGATGACCTACTTGCGCCATCGAGTTAGAGTTAGGTATGAAATAATTTGATTGTTGAATCAACCATAAATTTTGCACCTAAGACTAAAATATTGTAGCACCTACATAAATCATTTTGAACCGGTGGTCAAACTGACCGCCATAGTAGATGTTGATGATTAGATTCCTCAACCAATAATACGCAAATATAGGAAACATCTTTAATAAGTCATGAATTGCAGATTTATTGACTGTAGACTTGCAAAATGGAAAAAGCTGCTTTAAATTTGAGAAATTAATTACAGTGGATGACTATCTCCCACGTTTGCTACAATATAAGCAGTTTTGAAACAGGTTGTATATCTATATAGCAGCTATCCATTGGAGTTCAATCTTTGAGAAGTGAGAGAGAGAGCTGGGGCGGGGGGGGGGAAAAACGCAGCATGTCGCTTCAATCATTCTATTAAACTATATTTGCTGTGGCTTTGTATAGGAAAACACAGCTTTTGCATTAAGATTAGAGAGCGGGTTTTTGACTATAACTAACGGTTTGCATTATTCATCCTACATTTTTCCGTTAGTAGGACTTCTCCAATTTGCTTGTAATTTCAACCATGCATGAAGTTAGTCGCTTTCAACTTGGCACGGGTTTATGAGAAAGTTCTTTGCGCTAAGATGCTAAGGGGAAAAGCCGACTGTCTATATACATTGCAATATCTACTTAATATCCACTTTAAGCTGGATCTACAAGTACTTGACATTAGTAATATTCAAGCATTTCAGCATTAAATTATTCATTCTATCAAGTGAATTGCATATATATTATTAACTAGTTTTAAATACTGAACAGTTAATAGATAAATTTTGAGAATTGTAGCTAATTATCTATGAGCTCACTATGTACTTTATACTTTTAATAATGTTGTTAGTAGTGTTGTCTCGTTTGAAATAATTGAAATTACTTCTGAGTTTTCAGCTACTTCTCTAAAGTAATTTTTCAGCAATCTGTGGCTTTCGTTTTTGAAATTGTTTCAATTCATTCAATATTAAACATGCTTTTCTTCTTTTGCTTCATCTCTATTTACTGATCCTTTCTCGAGATGAAAGCTAATTTAATAAAAATCTCTAATTTATATGAGACCGCAATACAACTCATATACACAATTCACTTTTGAATTTCATTTCTCTCTTTGTACTAAAATAAGCGTTTTCAACAAATTTTGAAGTATGCGATCTCTGTGTCCAGAAACAGATGCGCTTACCATATCACCCAATCGTATTGGAATTCAAACAGCTATTACTCATTCCACCCCGAAAATTTTCAAGCTTTTCAAGGCCCTCAATAATGGCGGATCTGACTCAAAAAATTAGATAGTCAAGCTTTTGATATACCCAAAATTATTCCCTTAGTTTATGGACTAATTCAAAGAATGTAAGTCGAAACACAAAAAAAATATCCTCTTTACAAACTGCCTGAACAAGCTTGAGCTTTTCCATGATGAATTGAACAAATTTTGCAATTGTTACCTTTTGACAATTTGTTGATAACCATGACGTGAATGAACCAAGCAGCAAGAAGGCGAGATTAGTGACTCTGGGAACCAGATATCACCCAGACCGCATCAAGCTCAGTCGCGGACAAAAATTTGGATCAGATTTTGTGATTTCTCTGCCAAAAACGCAAAATGTCTCGCCTTCCTTCAATCACGCCCAGTTATCGAATTGAAGATTTAGTTTCTAAATTTTTTCGAAAAGAATTAATTTTCAATTGTTATAAATTTACAAATCACTTGCTTTCAGATATCACAGATTTATTTGATAATCCTGCTTAGTTTCCAGCAAAATTAGCCAAATGAACCAGCTATAAGCTTGGATCCCAGAACTGTATGTATATATACTCTTATTAATTTTTCAAATTAAAAAAAAAATGTATTACTTCTTGGACCTAACAAACATTCTAAACTCCTTAGCAACCCAACGCATTATTCAATCTAAGCTCCCTTTCTGTCCTGTAAGAATCTCAATATATTTTTCTTTATTGGAGTGATCCTTCATTTCCTTTAGAAAAACTCCAGAACCGTACTCGATATTTATCTCGTTTGAGTACAAATTCAATAGAAATTAATTTTTCATAAGCTTTTTTGCATATTACCTTTGACTTCCATGACAGACGTTGAAGCAAACGTTCGACTCAACGAAGAACCAGGCTACAATGAAGGCACTGGCGACATCCATGACCACCCCAAGTACCAAAACACCTTGGACGAGCCTGTTTCTGTCACCCTTGTAAGAAATTCTAATCTGCCGTTGTTCTCAATTCACCTTCCAGCAAAGAGACTTGGGCATGATTTTCTTCAAACTCAAGTACGTCATGCTGCCAAAAGCCGGAGAAGAAGGCGCGAAGCAACTTAAAAATTGTATCTCTTCGTTCTTGAAGGCCATTCGTGATCTATTATTATAGGGGATCTCTGGGGCCCGCTTCTTATCTGTCTCTTATTAGCAACGTAATGCACTATTTCCCAGTTGGATTCTCATTAAAGATTCCCATAGATTATTGAGTTTAAGAACTGAAGACGACGCTCAGATCGTATTTGGAGCGATATTCGTCGTTATTTGGATCGGAGCTTGCGTTTTGACCCTCAATACAAAGTTGTTGGGAGGAAAAATGTATATTCCCCTCTCCGTTAGTGTCTCTCTCTAACTGTTTCCCTTACAGCTCGTTTTTCCAAAGCTTCTGTGTGTTGGGCTACTGTGTGTTCCCGATTTGTTTGGCTGCCATCGCTATGTTCGTGCTTGACATCTTCCTCCGTACAGTGCCAACGCTTATTGGATTGATCATTACAGGCGTCGCGTTCTTCTGGTCGATAATATGTATTTTTCCTTTCTCTTTGCCCGTT
>ENA-UOTZ01000759-UOTZ01000759.1-compost-metagenome-genome-assembly--contig:-NODE-759-length-25971-cov-17.890206_pt1 | contig 25971 bp, 14 predicted proteins | sample MGYA00238144_ERZ746983 | MGnify/ENA primary metagenome ERZ746983 (study PRJEB28759, sample SAMN06268863) | compost metagenome | isolation source: single cell | place: USA: California, Emeryville, Joint... | reverse complement strand
AGCACCTCGAGAGCCTGCACTGCTTGCACCAATAAGTTCAACGGTCTCGTCATCTAACAATTCAAGTTCGGTTTCAGTACCTCCGAAACCAGGCTTGGTGGCGCCGTTGCCACTAGCTCCCTTCCTAGATGCAATAGCTCCACGAAGGGATTGGAGTTTAGCTAAGTCACCGATTAATTCGATGTCGGCGTCCAGGTCTGCAGACACTGTGAACACCACCAAACATACAATTGCTAGCTTCCAAAAGCTCATTTTTCTGAGTTCGGAATTTAAATTCGATTATAATTTTTTTCCATGGTCATATCATAAGTACCGTAAGAATGCCTCAAGATCAAATCGGTTTAAATTTTAATTAAACTGTGTCGTTAAATATTGCTCAGGATCGTGGCTCATCGATCGATCGGACTTGAATTTTTTCTCAGCATTATTGAGAACAAGTACGATGAATGGGTCTGAATAGCGAAGCTTGTTTGATCTTGTCGTAGGTAGAATTACTGTGAAATCACAAATCCATAAAATTTTTTAAAAAATTCCCCATGCCAGCATGGAACCTAACTTTTCCAGCTTAACAAGTCGCAATTTCTCAAAGCGATTAGTAGCTGGGTTCCAATAAGAGCATGCACTAATTGAATATTTCCAACACTCAACATGCAACTCACAATTCTGATAACGTCCTACGAGTCGAGAGCTTAGGACGTAGAAAGCTCCTGTTTTTCGCCAGGACTCCACACTTTCTATGTGGAAACTAATAATCGAAAGCAACTGCAAGAGGATTCAACTCATGAAAAATTCTTTAACATTTCTTGTTTGGCATGTCAGAAGAGTACTAAAACCTGCGCTCCTGCCGAAAAAGTCGAACCCACAGCATCCATTGAGATACTACTGGCCGACAATTAATGATTTCTTTTAGAATTTGCACATCTTGCAGCAATAGTCCTTCAAAATCACCGCCTATTTAACACCAGCTAATTTGAATGTCAGGACTCGTAAATGAAGCACCCTCTTAGTTTCGGGTCTAAAGTGATAGCATTCAGGCTCACGCCTCTCCAACAGCGTATTCAATAAAAATTTCGGAGCAATCACGACGTATTTTTGAAAATACACTTCCAACAGATAATGAAGATTACAACCTCACAAAAAAAAAAACCCACAGATTGCTTAAGAGCAGTTTTACTATCCTGATTCATAAGCTACGATCCCTATTAGCGATACTAAACACTATAAAACTAGCTAATACAAGAATTTCCATTATTTCAAATATTATTCGAAAATAATTCAAATAATTTCAAACAGCGCTTCCGCATCCTCCCGAGCCACTTTACAAAACAGCTTTTCTTTCCATAGAATTCATAGAATTCGCTTTATAAGTTACGTATGTTATTGTCACAGACGATGTATAAAGATATGGGAACATTACTAAAGGGAATGATTTATAAAAACACAGTAAATACATTTATTGAGCATGTTTTATGTGAAACTTCGCAGCAATTTCGAGCTTTTCTAAGAGCACAAAAAACTCTAAGTCGAAGAAGAATACATAAATAAGCTATTACACAAGCACAGACAAACAATTAAACATACACATAACTACATTCTGAATGAAATTTCATCTACTTAATTAAGTATGGTGCCGACGAACGATGTTCGAGGGTAAAGTAACATTGAATCAGCCAATCAACATCCACGATTTTCACTTTCTTGCTTTCTTTCTCAGAGACAGGCAGCGTTTTCCTAATTCTTTCAAGGTAGCCTTTCGTTGCAATGTTATTATAACGCTCCTTATCGACAACCACGTGCGTAATGTTGCTTATCTCAAGCCCATTGTTGATTTTGGAGCCAAGCTTTTGAGCTAATCGCTTAAAAATCATATCTCTATTTAGATCAGTGGTGACAATTAACACTGAGCACGTCGCAAGCACTCTTCTCATTTGGAACGCAAGCACTTTCTCCATGTCAAATGCAACTTGAAAGTCCTTATGCCGCTGGCTGTCGTAGCATTTAAACGCGAGATCTTTCAAGAACGGCAAAAGATAGTGCAACTGATCGTTTTTATCAAACTTGGTTTCAGAGAAGCTTTCGAGGTCTTCTCTTTCCAGAGAAAATTCATAAGTTTTCCCTTGCTCTTCGACAATATCTAAAGTATATGTCCTGTACTTCTCTTCTTCCATTGACCTGAAAAACGGCATGAATTTCTTCGACGGAATCACTCTCTCATGCTCAACCCAGACTTGCTTTAAATCGTCAATGATCAACGTGCGACTGATTTCTTCATCTGTAAAGCCCAGGTTTTTCAATGTTTTCTTATGCGTGCGAATGGAAATACTGTTGTCTCCCTTGTTAAAGAAAATTTGATTTCGATCAAAAATGACTTTTTCAGGATCGATCAACTCAAGTACTTTTTCAGCATAAAGTTTCTGACCATGAGTATATAAGAAAACCTTGTAGTACTTGGATATCTCTTGAAGGAAGCTCAGCAGAGAGGGCCTCAAAGCCAGCAGTATAGCGCAAGTTGTGTTGATTTGGATATCTTTCATTAATTCTTTTTTGGTGCATATATCAACGAGTTCAGGGCTTTTCAGGGCTGCATTTACAAGAGTCTCATCGAGATCCAACACTAAGTTAGGTTTGATGTAGTTGGTGGGAGGTTGGGTGAAGAAAGCGCGCTTTCGAGGATCCGATTCTATATTTGCAGTTGCATTTGCGCTCACAGGTATCTTTTTGGTAATCTCCTCAGCGCTTTCTGCGTTCTTTTGAAGGGAGGCTAACTCGCGGAATAGACTGTTGTAATCGCATAGGTCCTCCTTGTAGGTTAATTGCTGAATATATCTATCTGAAATGGTTTTATTTTTCTTATTTGTTTCATTTGGCTTTTCGCCCTTAGTGGTAACTACTTTTTCATAATTTCTATGGTCTTTCTCGGCTGATGCAGTAGATGTTGAGGGAGAGTCTACATATTTTTCTTTGCTGCGAGAGCGACTTCGATCTTCTCGAGGAGGTTTAGAATTGATGCGATACATTGCTTTTATTTGTTCAAGGGGATCGATCTGAATGCAAGGGGTTTTGTCACAAGGGATGATGTCTGTGTGGGTAGGGATTTCGCAGGCAAGTGATCCTGACAACATCTTTAAAGCGAATTTCTTCTGAAGGGATATTTTAACTAAATATATAATTCAAATTGTTAGAGCGTAATTTAACCACTCTGTCGATACTTTCAAATAAGTTACTATAAAAGTATCTTGTAACAACAAGGTCTATTATAAGAGTGTTCAGATGCTTTAACCCGGACCCATGAGAATAGGCTAAAATCATATACAGCAAGGCATCATTCAGTAGGAGAACTGCTGGATAGGAAAAACCGCGATTCTAGTGTATATTTCACAAGGAAAAGTCATCCCTAAATTCAGTATTCGAAAGCTAAGATCACTGCTGCCAAATCAAAAATTGAGAGTAGAACTCCAAGATTTCGAGTCCTCCTAGCAAATACAAAGGATCTTTCAAATAAATAAATAGAGCACCAATTCGCCAATTTGATGAAATTCTAACATTCAAAACATTCATCCGAAAGATAGCAGTGACTAAGACGAAGCTATACTGGATCTCTCGAAAGGCTTTCGACAATAATTCGAGACGTTTTAGCCTGTATTTGTTTCGAGTTAAGGCTATTTAAGTCATTATTTAGACTTTGGCCTAAATATAGGAATACAATATTGCTTCTTTTGTGTTTCTTTTTTCCCTCCTACGAAAGAGAGTCCTAAATGAGAATCTTTCGAATTACTTCAACAAAGAAACCGAGCACAGCTTAGACGACTCAATTCGACATTTTTTTAAAAATACAGAGACCGAACTGCTATGAAACGTTATCTTTGAGTCAGACTGAATCTTAAAAAAGATACTCCTGGCAAATTAAGTTCAATAGCATTTGAAAGAAGGTTTTTTGTTAGTCAGAAGGAATCACAGAACGGTATGGAACTATGCAATGTGCTTTTGAAAAAATCCATAAATTCATCTATACGATACAATCAATCTTTCTTTTGTTTCGTTATTCTCCTAAGCCATCTGAACACCTTGAGAGGAATGCAAAAACTGAGATAGACGGCCGTCGCTGGGGCAAATACAAGCAAAGCCAATGCTCCAAGAGTAACCAACAGACCTGGAATAGTGAACTTGAGCAGATGGTATCTGACTGACCTCCAGTAACGAGACACATCATCTATAACGCATTCGCCATCTTGCCCAAAAACCGGCTTCGAGCTGTATCATAGGAGTTATTGAGAAGTCAATTCTATAGTTGAAGTACGTGTTAAATAGTAGCTCGTCATAGTCTAATTTTAGTTCTAAAACGGTGGTGCCGTTTGAACCCTTGACTTCAAAATCGATTGAAACGACTTTACTGTTGTTCGATCTGACAGTAATGAGTCCAAAATTGAATCCTACGTAGAGCTTTGTTCCTTTGATTCTCTAGAGGGATCAGAATGTCACTTATATTGAAATCTTTTTTAGAAATTACATAAGTGTCCGGAGGATAGGCTGAAAGCAAATATTCCACGTGAGGAGGCACTGTATGAGTAAGTCCGCTTGATGTAACCTCATATATGTTATATCCGACCCCTATTCGTTCCAATTATTATGCTTTTGAAGTGATACTCAGATTACTCTGATATGAGCAAGGATGATATGATAATTCTCCTACATGTATATCTCCCGACAAAAGAACGACCCCTAGATGATTTATTTAAGGCAATTGCATACAGATAGACTACCTTCGATTTTTAGTGACTTTATCAATGCGAGTAGTCTATTTTGGCTCTGTACAAACCACGTTTCAGAAGTGAACCTATCATCTGGAAGAATCTGATAACCTTTATTGAAAACATTCAAATTTTCAGATTGACACTGAGTAAGATAACCTGACGCAATTAAAATGACTTGAGCTGTATTATTCCTGAGTTCTTGCTCCAGCCATGCCCATTGCTCCTCACCTAAGTTGTCTTGACCCCAATATCGGCTCGGATCTTTATTGTAGCGTCCATCCAGCAATATGAGTTTTACCAATTTTTCATTGCCTATAATTTGCAACCACCATCAGCAGATTAGGGACATTTTCCACTTGATAAGCAATAATTACCAATGTAGTAAGACTCATACATTCCCGAGCGGAACCTTCTTGGACTATCCTTTGGTTCATTCAGGAAATCCAACCAGACTTGTCGCGTTTGATTCTTGTAAGGAAAAGTTTTGTCTCCATCATTTTTTCCGTAATCATGATCGTCCCAAACCCCAATTATGGTACGATTTTTCGCGAAACGTGCATAAGCTAGAGTCTACATGAATTTATGAAGACAATTCGGTCATTACGAGGGTCATTTTTGGTAGCGTTTATTTTGGCTTCATAGTCAGCCAGTCCAGGAAATGGGCCATCAAACCAAGGATAGAAATATGGAATTGGACCTTCATCGTCGGTATAAGCAATATCACCTGATAATTTGTGTTAGAATCAGATAGTGATTCAATTTGTTTGAGGTACCAAGCCAGACAAAAATGCTGGGGTCGAATTTCGCAATTGTATCGAAAATTACAGCGGAGCCCTCGTCAATCGGGTCATCACAGGATCCAAAAGCGATAACGATCTCGTCAGTGTTTGGAGTATTTAAGACTTTGTCAGCTACTCCGTAAGTGGCAGACACCCAAGTCAGCAGGAGCAAAAAAATTTTAATAGAACGTATCCTCATTGAAATTAAACCTTATTAGATGATTATGATAGATCTAAGAATCTCAAACTAATTCAAATCGTACGGAGAAAATTTTTGATTCTTTTGCTTCAGTAGTTTGCAAGTTCCGAGTGAGATAGGTGTTAATATCAGCCCTGATAAGTTCTTGAGATGACAAGATCCTACAAAAGTGTTTTAGTGAATTGATTTTATCGAAAATATTTCATAAATCCTCAGATGCTCCGGAAATTATAATATAATGACACTCTCAGCACTTTATGGGAAAATCCTTTAGTTCAGTCGAAAAAATCAGGACAGAGACTTGGATAATGAACCAAATTTCTCATTAACGTTGTCATAGCAAGGAATCAAAAAATAAAAAATTTTTGTGGTGCGAAAACGCTCGAAATGCCCGCAAAATGGATCCATGGCATTCCAGAACATCGAGCTAATAAGATCCTCTCTGAATTGTATATTATTTTATTTCATTCTCGATTCATCATGATTCAATCTCCTGAGGCGCAACTAGCTGTTATAAAATTTGTCAGTTAGATCCTTTGCTCAAGATAATAAATAAAAATAAGATATCTTAATGCACTATAGTGGACAGTTCTCAGCTGCTGATCCATTGATCGGCGGAGCCACACTTGGTCGCAACTACGACTCTCGAAAGTCAAATCCCACCCAATTCGATGAACTATTCCGTGGAGCGTACAATTCCTTCGGCCAACCTCAGCCAAATCGTGGAGGACCCGTTCAACCTCCTTCTGCCATTCGAATCATGTGTCCTCAACACAGCAGATTCATTGTTCAAGTGTGCATGCATACCAACTGCAGAGACCGCCTACTCTGCCAGCGATGCGTCAACGAACACACTTCCTCACACGTAGCATGCTTTGAGTCACCTGATGAGATTTTCTCTTCCACCAAAATCGAAGCACTCAGAAACTTCATCCATTTTTCAGATAACAAAAGACTTCAAGCGGAAGACAAGCACAGAGACTTTCTCCATGTGATTGACGACATCTTCCGCGAGTTTTACCATATGCTTGAGAAATATAAGGCCGATCTGAAAGAATACGTCATTGATTATACCTTCCCGAATATCAACCCCACTATGCTTGTTGAAATTGAGAACGCAATCACGCAGTTCGATGCGCTGCAAAAAGGCATCATTAGTTCCCAGTCCTGCAGCGATTCTGTCATCGAAGAGTTTATTGCAAAGTTCCATCGCCTGACCTACCTGCATGAGAAAGCAAGACAGGTGTTAGAGTATGAGAAAGAAATTGATTATGGAGTTGTCGCAACTTATGTGAAGCAAATGTTGAAAGATGCACAAGACGCGATGAAAATTCACCTTCATAAGCTTGACTTTGATAATATGTTCGAGCTGAGTCCTCAGAAAGGGTTTGATCTGAGTCCAAGTCCAATTCAGAAAGGGTTTGAGGTGTCAAGGGTATACAGCGGAGGAGGCGGAGGTGGTGGTGGAGGTGCCGGTGGGTGGATAAGTGATAACAATAGCAGTGTGAGTTCGATTCAAGCGTTTGAGGAGAACGATCCTTCCTTCCTTTCGAATGCAAACTCACATTTATTGCCTCCAAAATACCCGAAAAAAGATGTTCAGCCGGAGATGTTTCACCAGTCGACGTTTAGAGTGTCGAAAAGTCCACGATTGCAAGGTCCAATCGGAAACACTTGCTCTAACTTGAGTTTAAAAGAAGAATTGGAGCTCAAGAAACCACAAATTCAGCTCATAAACCAGCTGGACACGGGCCTCAGAGATACTTCTCAAGCTCTTGTTTATATTGATGAGAATGATCACATAGCTATCGGAGGGAAGGATGTTTCGGAAAAGTCTCCACTAGTTTATAAGATCAGTATTTGGGATCTGAAAACTCGCAAGCAGGTGATGAGTATACCTAGCCATTATAAGACGATAAATCGATTGTTATACGTCCCAGAAAAGAAATTAATGATTAGCGCGAGCTTAGACAGCGATATCAAAGTGTGGAGATGCGGTGATAAGTACTCCTTTGAAAGGACGCTTCATCATGAAGATGAACTTGGAGGCATAGAGTATGTACCAAAAGATAAAATGTTAGTTGCCTGTGGCGACTTCAAGGATATTCAGTGCTATGAGATCGAGAATGAGTATCAGAAAAAATCTATGTCGACTGCTGGAGTCGCTGGATTCAATTGCTTAAAGTACTACGAAGAAAGGGATATTCTCATGGCTGCTTGTGCAAGCAAGGGACAAATGTGGATTTACGATTGGCCGACGAAAACTCTACTGCAGAAAGTAGAAGCGAACCCCAAAGGGTTGAGTATGGGCGCTGTGGCTTTCTACCATGGGAATCAATTTATCTTACCTGGAAAGGAAGGAAATTTGCTGCAGGTATGGCACTTTGATAAAGAGAATAAAGCCGTGTTAGAAAAAGGAGATATCAATGCAGGACAGGTGGTTTCAGCCTTACTTCCCATGGAGAAAGGTCGATTTCTTCTTGAGGCAGTACCAACTGGAACAATTAAGATATGGGCTTCATCAAATTTCAGCCTTTGCTGTGAATACCATCAGATCCAGGAGAAAGAAATGGAATTGGGTTCGTTAGTTGTGATCAACAATCAAAGAGAATTTGTAGCTTCTGACGTTCGAAGCGGCACCATCTTCCTCTTTAAATTTAGCCTGAATTAGCATATATCAATCTCATTGATTTCTTAGAGTAGTTAATTGCTGAGAACTCTCTAATACTTTTGATTTTCCATGGCAAGAAATGTAAATGCCATCTCACTTTTTGTTTGTAAATTTACTTGATAGATTTTCATGACTTGCATTGAATAACTTCGGTAGAGTTGATAAGTTAATTTGAATCGGAAAAAACTGAAAGTTTCAATTTCTCTATAAGAGTATTCTGTGTTACGTTGTAGCTAGATACAATTCAATGAGGCATGAAGACAAAGTATTGTGTGATTTTAATGGGCAAGTATGTTTAGGAATTCGATAGTCGGCTATTCGAAATTCAACGACAATAACAAACTTACAAACCAAGCCGATTTCTAAATTCGGTTAACGTTCCATTAATCAAAAACGGCCCAAAAAAGCAAAGAAATCGTGAAATTTCCTGAAAGACCAGTATACCAACTCCCTTTTTAATTTCTCATATTTAATCGAAGATTTTAATTTTTCAGGAAATTTCCTTCATTATTCAACGCTCCCAATCATCGTGGTCCAAATTTCATTTCTTTATACATACACGGGGAAATAAACATAAGACAGCCACATCAGGTATTCACACCGCTTCAGCGTCCGTTTAGCGAGAATTATGCGCAGAAGAGAGGTATTTCTTATCGAATCTAGAGGCTTCTACTAAAATAATATTTTCTCGCGGAGCAATTCACCTTCTATCCTTCCATGTAATCAATATAATGCCAGTTCTATGGATTTCTTACCAGAATTTTGAGAGCTTGAGCGCTGATCCATATTAATTTGGGAAAAATCAACGAAATTTCTGGAAAATTTCAGTCAATTCATGTTTTCTGAGAAATTCGAGGCGTTAGGACAGTACTGCTGACCTTTGCAATTTGATGACCGGTTCAGTATATATAATTAAATTTCATAGAAGATAATATTAGATTTTTAGGTAAGTATCACGAAATTACCTTTAGTGCTGAATTAAAAGTTTTTTTAGAACTATTTAAATTAATTTGTTCTGTCCAAATTTTATTAGTATTCATTGAGATGGAATGCACTAATGAATTTAAAGAGGCTGACTCAAAGCCCCAATATATAATAGAGTCGAAGCCACTCTACGCTTTTCAAGAGAAGCGGAGGCAGATCATCAAGGAGATCCAGAAAACTCGACGAGAGGCCATCTTAGCAGAGACTCGCAAGCTATTTATCAGAAATAAACAAAAGAATGACAAATCAGAGAATCCAAACGAGGTCGAAGCTAAATCCACTGAAAATCCTTCAGAAACGGTTAAGGGTATCGATGTTCTGGCTGATAAAATGAAGGAATTGGATCTAACTAATCAGAAAAATATTATCAATAATGAGGAAGAAACGAAGAAAGGACCAGGAGCCAAAACACAACGGGAGAAAAAAACACTTAGACGCAATAAACAGAATCATTATGCTCAGCAATTCACAATGCCGGAGTGGCTTGTTACAGTTCCCATGCATTTAAATGAAGATTTATGGTATGCGATGCCTAAACCAGAAGGCATAAGGGCCTTGGTGATCGCTGAGTCAAAAAAAACTGTTTCTCGGAATAAAAATGGCTTTATCATGCAAAAGTTCGTGTCGTATCTCCCAGGCGGCTGGTCGCTGGCTGACCACGATAAAACTACGGTGCTAGACACGATTTATGTGGACAGCCTCAAGACTTATTATGTATTAGACATTCTATTTTTAAAAGACGCTCCTGTCTTCCAAGAATCAACTGAAATTCGACAGTTGATTTTAGAAAATCATGTCTTTGGCGAAAGCAAGGCAAACCTCGCCGATTTCAGCGAGCATAATGAATTTAAATTTGTTCTACTACCAAAGCGTCCTTGCAACTCCGTCGTTCTGCAATCATGCTATAACGATAGCACTCCTTATGCTAAAGATGGAATTTTGTTCTATCATAAAGAGGCTGCTTATCTCTCAGCTCTGCACGGAACAAACCCCTATATCCTCCATTGGAAGGATCAGTTTTCTAGCCTTTATCCTTTCGAAACTGAAGAAGGAAAAGAGATTAACGACGACGTTCTTGCAGTGCTCAAGGTTGATGTAAATAATGGACTTAAGACCTTCGATGAAGTTCCAGTGGCAGAGATCGATGAAAAAAAGAAAGAAAATTTAGAACTAGTGACAGGAAATTTGATTACCGTTGCGTTGAAAGGGATGAAACTTAACGAGATGGCTGGAAGTGTTCAAGAAGGCGTGCGTATTGATAAAGCTGAACCCCTAAAGAAACCTCCAGTGAAGAAGGCTTGCGCTGATAGTCTGTCAAAGATCATTTTTCAATTTCAGCTGAGACATAAGCCGTTGACTTATCAGGAGCTTGAAATGGCCATTGCATTGAATAATAAATGTAAGAACACGATTTTCGCGGGTGAAAAATCTTAATGGATGATGAAAGTTCGATTTTCAATTTTAGATCCAATGTGTAAAAATTATATATATATTTCTTAGCGAGTTACGTCTATATTGTTTTGGTTGTTGGTACTATTGACAATGGTATAATGTAGCATTTATCTCAAGTGCAATACAGCACTCATCAACCCTTCCATTTTGCATTTCTTTCTGGCCTTATCCGAAGATATTTAGTGCAATAAGAATTGAATTGAATTTTCTACACAACCAAATTTCATTCGCAAAAATTTGTGATTGAGAAACTATTGCTTAAGGCATGCTACAAGTGATAAAATCAATTCGGGAGAGAGTTAAATAATCATCGTACTAAAATCATGAAATCTGATTAAATAAAATATATTGCAACTATATATCACATCGTCAAAAATGATTATGAAACCCTCAGAGAAACAAGAATCATTTCAATTCACCCTTCGAAAGTACTCTCAATACAGATGAGCGTTGTTTAATCACGATTATCCAACACATTTGTAAATGTAGCAGAAGCATTTCTCCGCAACCATCAAGTGCAAGAGCGAAGAGCAGTGGCTTATTGAGGAAAGACATGTTCAAGAACTCGCAGCAATTTATCAAAAGAGACACTAAACGTAATGTTCCATTTGGGCGCTAATTGATTTTTCCTTAGAGCACTTAAAGCGCATTGAAATCGAAAATCTCGTCATGTTTGGTCGTTTCCCAGCATTAACTCCGCAAACCCCTGACAGCTTATTGCTTGATGTAATGACAAATGCGCGATTTCTTGAAAATAATTCTCAATAATTCTCTCAGCTTTCGAAAAGATCTCTGTCTAAGCATACCAACGAGATTAGCAACGGTCAGCATGAGGCATCTTCTACCAACACGACTCCACGAAAACTGGGACGGGATGGAGGAATTCTGGGAAGGTATTCTAAGATACTGAAACAACAGTCACTCATCTGAAATGTGCACACAGGAAAGGCTCAACTCCGCTGAGATTTCGAAAAATGAAAATGGTTGAACGGGTAGATAGAACTCCGAACAAGGATAGACATCTTCAGCAGGACCCTCTGGGGACAATAGACACAGAACGTTACAATAAACATGAAACACGCATGAATGAGTAAAAAGGCAACCTTTAGTTGTGAAAAGTAATGCTGTTATTGAAGGAAGCCAGCAACCGAAAAAATTGATGTCAAACCGCAGCAGGTTCCCACAAGGCTCGTGATTTGGCGTGTTGTCAAATCAGACAAGCCTTCAAGGTAATACACACATGAAGTTCTTTATTCTCATGCGAATTATTTTCAGAAGTAACAATTATACTCCAGACCGCAGTCCCGAAGCAACAATTACTCCTCCAAAAACATCAAGAATTGAAAGCAATAAGAGCAGCATTGATCATCCATCTCCAACGAAATCAGGTACTGTCCATGGGCTCCCAAAGCGAGCTGTGAGCGTGAAAAAAATGCGTAATAACACTCGATTTCAAGATACACAAAGCAATAGCAACCAACAAACTATTCAAAAAGCCGAATTAACGCATTCATCACCTCTGAATCAACCCATCGGTCATAGGAGAATGCTTGTTCCTGCTGTATATAAGAAAACGAAGATCCGATAACCGAATATGTCGTACTTCGGAAGCTATTATTAATAAAAAAAACGCTTATTTATAATTTCTGTTTTTCTTCAACTCAGTATTCATCACTTTCTATAAAAGAACTAGACAGCCAATGCTATTGTATTCAAATCGATTTCCAATAATTATTTAAACTCGAGTCAGATTAGCTAAAGATTTGCTCAACAAAATAAGAATCCTAACCATTTTAGGGATAAATCAACGTAATTTCATCAGGTTAGTCCGCTTTGTATCTTAGCAGATCGAAGATTAAGATCGAATTGCCCTTCATTTGGGAAACCAAAAACCTTCCATCTTCACTGGAGACTAACATAGACGTGTTTACTAAGCAAAGTTTGTTAGCAAAACGAACGAAACAGGCAAGTTTACTAGGACTTCTGGCGTTTTTGATGTGGAAGGCCATCTCGCTGGAAATTGCATTTCTAATATGAATACATCTTGTTCCTCCAGAGCAAGTGGCTATCATATGCTCATTAGCGAGAGTAGCAACTGAGCTGATTGGTTCTATGATTAACAAAGCGTCAGCATCAAAGTAATAAACGATTTAATACTATTCTCTTCCATATCTAGTACTTTCTTTATTGGCTTGCGGGTTTTCGTGTTAAATAATCTGAGATAGTTGTCGATGCATCCAGAAGCTATAAGTTTTTTCTCTTGGAGGATCGCATTGGATAGCGTGATCGACTCTCCAGTAACACATGCCACTGCATGCCCTTTTTGCACATTCCATATTCTAAACTTTTTATCTGCGCCACTACTGATCAAGTGCTTTGAGTCCGAGAAGAAAACTAAAGAAATTATCGGCGCTGGGTGCGGATGATAATAATAAGCAATTATTGGCAAAAAGATCATCAGATACCTACTGTACACGCCCTCTCGAATGTACCCACGGGTTTCTCGAGAGTGCTGGCTGCAGACCACAGTTTTATCGCCATGTCATGTCCGCCAGTCGCGATCAGTTTCTCATTCGGTGAAAAGCACAGCGTTCTTAAATTTTCTAAAGAAAAGCGTCATGAGCTGACTATCTTGGGACGAAACTCACTTTTATGGGCACTCGTGACTGTCCGAACAAGCATTTTCTTCTGAATGCTCCATACCTTAAAGCCTTTCTCATCTGCAAGCGAAAGCAAATGGGAGCCCGTAGGTGAAAATGCTAACGCGATTACATCACCTACAATTAATAATTAAAACGCTTTCTTTCAAAATCATTTTGCTTACTTTTATGAGCTCCTCCAAAGTGATGATACAGCAGCTTTGTGTATGAGCGCCAGATTTTAATATCTCCTTTGTTTGATCCAGACGCAATCATTTTTCCATCGCTCGAGACTGCTAATGACTTTATTTCTTCTCCTGTTGGATGAGCGTCTTTAATGTGCTGACTCTCCATATTGAGAACGTTTAACTTCGTTAGCAGTCCATTCAGTTCTTTATTCTGTTTTTCAAGGAAATTGTCTATTTCGACGATCGTTTGCGCGGTTTTCCCTAATGCGTCAGCAAACGGATGTCCTACTTGGAACTGCTTCAATTTCTTTAACACATTCGCATAAGATGCAAGTTCAGGAGAATCTTCGATTTTGGGGAGGAAACCTAATTGGTATAAACTATCTTTGAGTTCCAGAGTCAAATCCTGGATAAGAGTCGCAGCGATCTTCATGCCGGAGTACAAGAGGGACTTTTTGATCTTGGCTTGAATGGCTTGCTTGATTTTTTCCCTTTCTTTTTGCCATTTGATGAAAATCGCGTCTAACTGTTCCATTATGTGGTCTATTGAACTAAAAAACGTGTCTTCCTGTGCTTTCAGCTTTGACTGAGCTTCACGAGCGAGCTCGTCGATTTTTCTGAAGGAGAAAGCTTCGTTTATGGGAAGTGTGTCAACACCTGCCATATCTTTGAGATTTTCGAGCGTGAGGAGTCTGATGAGCGCATTGTCATTGAGGTTCAACGCGACGATGCTCTTGTCAAAAGATAATTGCTTAGGAGAGGCGGTTTCTTGCTGGTTGCCCATAGAAATGATAGTTAAATCTTATTAGTCGAAAAACTTAAAAATCTTGATTTATTACAAAGACACCGTGTTTATTCTATCGAACAAGTGTTTGCGAAATATAATACTGTAATTAAACAAAAATCATATCAATAGTTTTGATGAGTTTGATGAGTGAGCAAATAATAATACAGCATTCTCAGAGCGAATTACTGAGGTACTATTCATGCTATTATCTATCATTCTCTACTACAAACTGCCAATTACCCTCGAAAAATGAATAATTTCAAGTCAAATTTCCGATTCAATAAGTTCATTTTTTTTGTAATGAGTAATAATTCAAAGGCCAGAGTTTTTTTTATACAAGAAAATGTAAAATCAAAGGAATATTACACCTAAGACATTACTTTGAGATGAAAAAAAAACAAAAAACCAATTGAATCGCTATCTATCATTCTATCACTCGAAGCCAGGCATGTGTTCATCCAGGAATAAGAGTCTCTTTATCAGGCCATCAAATAATGCATCTACACTCGTTCCAAGGCCATGATTTTCATCAGGATAATAATGACATTCAATATCAATTCCGCTTCTTTTTAATCTCCTGAAGTAATCCAGCGCACCATCTGGAGGAACTCTTTTATCTTTACCTCCAACTTGCAAAAGAATTTTTGTCGTGATTTCTTTATTGATTTTCGTACTTGGAGACGCCTCCCACAGTTTTATCATGTCCTCAACTTTTGGATTCATCTGATAATCAGTGTTTAGAACCTCAGCATAAGCCCATTCAGGAATGTCTGAACTAGCGATTAGATGAGGGAAATTGACTGCTGGGTTCCTTATTATTGCGGTTTTGAATAGCTTAGGGTAATCATTCAAGAGCACAAAGCTCAGGTATCCTCCATAGCTCCCGCCTGTAACACAAATATTCTTATGATTTGCAAGTTTGCGACTCAGTACTAAATCAAGTAAAGCCATTGTCTCGTCTCTGTCTTGTTTTCCGATATTTCCAATCAAATTATCAAGATGACTTTGTCCGAAACCGGTGCTCCCGCTGAAATTAGGCGCTAAGAGATTGTACCCTTGATATAGCAGATAATAAATAAAATGGCCATATGACCCTGAGATGGAACCATGTGGTCCACCGTGCAATAATAAAGCCAACGGCTTTTGGCTATGCTCAATTCGATTCCCTTGACTATCTTTGAAACTGTCAAGTGACCAAAAGAACGCTTCGACACCATCTACCGAGAGAACTTCTTCATTAAATCTCCCTCTTTGTTCGAGGTTGATGAGATTATCAGATCCCAAAGGAGACCCAAACGTATCATAGTAACTCCATTTGCCTGAGGCTACGACCTCATCGAGATTTCTCCCTTGGAGATTAAAGCCAGAGTAAATTGCAACCTTATTTTTTCCCGATAAGCTTGATATTGAAACGATAACACGATCATCAGTGACTTCGAGGAGGTTCCAATCCTCGCTCAGATGGCTTGGCTTATTCAGTTTTCTGAGAGCTTTCGTTTCCGTGTTTACAATGTAAATCGATTGTCCTCCTCGGAACTGAGACACGAAAATCATATGTTTAGAGTCCGATAGCCAATTCATATTGCGGAACGTGTCATGATAGCCAGAAATTCCATTAAAGTTATCGTTGGCCTTCTCGACAATCTCAGTAATTTCAGCTTTTTCTTCAGGTTTCTCAAGAGAAAATTTCTTCATTCCTAACGTAAACCCATGGGTATTTCTCTGCGGACTATGTAGATACGTGATCTTGCTCCAGTCCGGAGAGAGAATAGGGAAAATTGCCAAATAATCATCTGTCAGCTTAATAGCAGAATTCTCTTGAGGTGCCTGCTCGCTGCTCGGTTCACCGGATCCAGAATTCGAACCCTTGCTAATTTTCTGGAGAGCTAGCTCTTTGAGGAGGAAGATATCCGCAGGTCGATTAAAGCAAGCCGTAAGACCCATAAAAAATTCATCTGGCCTCTTGTAGCCAGACAAAATAACGCTTTTGCCTTCTTTATCTGCAAATGTCACGAATGCTGGTAAGATCTTCTCAGGGAGGTTTGTGACCTTATACAGCTCGTTCTCATCAAGTTTATACAAAAAGACCTCCGGACCAAACCTCTGATTGTAGGTCTCCCCTAAATCTTGCTTATAGTTACAGCTTTTCAAAAATTTGTCGAGGTCATTTTCATTCGAGACAGCAAAGGCCGAGACAGGTTTCTCAGGTTTCTTCTCAGCAACGTATAAGATACAGGTCTCATCCGCTGACCATACGATACCCGATTGAGTTACTGTCGAATCTTCATAAATGTCTTCATGATAGTCGGAGACTCGAAGGGATTGCTTAAGGTGATCTTTGTCCCAAATTTCGAGGACTCTTTTGTTTTCTTTCTTTCGAAAGACGATTCGGTGCTTGCGTGAAGGCGAATATTTTTCATTGGAAATCTCTGTTTCGATAGGGAAGTGAGAGATGCGTGTAATTTCGTTTTCGTCGCGAGGATCGAATGATACGAGGTGAGAAATCCGATTTATGGAGGATTCGCGAGGATTGGGTTGAGAAAAGTTGAGTTTGTAGATCTTCTCTGATACGACGTCGACCGAGAATGCTTGCAGTCTGTGGAGCATTAACTGCTCTAGCTGAGCTGTGAGCTTTTTGACTTTTGCGAGCTTAGACATGTAAAATATAAATTATTGATATTGTGTTTGAGGTGGGATTTTTTGTTAAGATAAGAGTAGAAATTTTAATTTTTTTCGTTTCGTTCACAGAGTTTATGAACTATCAATAGAAAATGATAACATCGGATCTTAGCGGCTGTACATTCTATTCTTCCTCAGTATCAAAATGATCATCAAGATTAATAACAGATATTTTCAAGAGTAAAACAGTGTTAAGTGCACATATTCTTTCACTAGTTAGATTCCGATTCTTGGACAGTTTAGCCTGCACGAGATGGATCCAATTTGTGTTGCGCCCGAGTGCGAGTGCAGTTTTCCAGCCAAGATAATTAGACTTCAGCGACATTCTCCGCAGTCTTTTCCACGATGTATTTCTAACGATCGCCATTCCGCCTTGATCGCCAATTTGATTCGATGCCAGAGAAATCTCTTTCAAATTACTCCAGCAACTATTTCTTGCAATGGAAATAGCTCCCTGATCCCCGATCTTATTATAAGCCAACGACAGCCTTTCGAGATTTCTCCAAGCAGTGTTTTTCCCTAGAGCAATCCCGCCTTCATCACCCACAAGATTTTTTGAGAAATTAAGTCTTTTTAAATAGCGCCAAGTTTTATTGCTACCTATTGCGATAGCTCCTTGATCTCCAATTTGGTTGTCCTTTAACACCAGCTCTTCTAGGTATTCCCATGCGGTATTCCTTCCGAAAGCCGCTCCTCCCTCATCTCCGATGCCATTTTGTTCAACGTCGAGTAATTTAAGACTACTCCATGTAGTGTTGCTGGCGATGGAAATAGCTCCCTTGTCTCCGATCTCGTTCTCAAAAAGCAGCAATTCGTTCAGATTTCTCCAAGATGAATTTCTTCCGATCACCTCTCCTCCATTCGGACCAATTTGGTTCATTGAGAGATTGAGCTTCCTGAGGCTTTCCCAACTCAAGTTTTGTCCAATGCCAATAGCTCCCTCCTCTTGTATAGTATTTCCGCTCAAGTCCAGCTCCTCAAGATTTCTCAAAAAGATACTGTTCCCGATTGCTGCAGCTCCCTCGTCACCGATGCTGTTGTTCGATAATCCAAGTTTTCTCAGGTTAATCCAAGCTTTATTAGAGGCGATCGCACTCGCTCCTTTCTCGTTGATTTCACTACATGAAAGGTATAACTCTTCGAGATTAGTCCATTCGGTGCAAGATCCGAGCTTGATACCAGCATCAATTCCGAGTGGGTTCAAGGACAAATCAAGCTTTCTCAAGTTCTTCCAAGTAGAATTACTAACGATACTATACACACCTGAATCAACTATTTGGTTATCCTTTAATATCAATTCTTCTAATTTGTCCCAGGTATGGTTCTTTCCAATGGCTTCTGCACCTTCGTCACTAATATTATTTGAACTTAGATTCAAATATTTCAGATTCCTCCAGTTGGCGTCTTTACCTATTTCTTTTGCGCCTTCGTTTCCGACTTCGTTCTCCCCAAAATCGAGTTCCTCAAGCTCAGTTAACTTTGCCTTTTTCACAAACCCGGCCACGCCGTGCCAGCTGATCAAATTAGCCCTCAGATGCAACGAACTCAATTTTTCAAGGGAGCTCAGTTCAGTACACCCTGTATCACTGACTCTGTTTTCCGATAAATTCAGTATCCGGAGATTTTTCCATTTTGACTTGCTCATCCTAAAAATATCGAGATCACTGAGCCCGTTGTTTTCTAAATTTATCTCCTCCAAACTCTCCAAGTTATACTGATGGAGTTCTTCAATTATCTCTTCGCTTTTCTCCTTTAAATCTAATTTCTTAATGATACCTTCTTTGTCTTCCTTGCTCTTAAGGATTTCATCAATTTTTTCTCTTTTCGTTGCAAGTATTCATTCTTGGATTCGCTTCAATCTCTCTTTCGTGATCCAGCAAGCCACGCTAGACTCTTTACTTCTACCAACATGGATTCCCACTACATAACATTTTCCTTTTCCATCCTCATAAAAGACTCCACTCCCAGCCTGACCTGCTCTTGCATCAGAATGATAGTGAATCAGTCCTTTGCTTCGATCAATGGCGCGAATTCTTTCTTTCTTGACCCGGAGCTGGAATATTTCATTCTTTTCGTTTTCTAACTCCGCTTCAGGATACCCGGCAATCAACACATCCTTTGGCTCCAATAGAGTTGCTTCCTCAGTTGCTACGGCATGTAATCCGTAATACCCAGTAACTTCTCCAATTGATTTTTTCAATAGCAGTAAAGCATAGTTCTCAGCGTTTCCCATATCCTCTTCATTCTCTCCTTTATAGTTGAGAAAACCCTCGGGCACAAACACATCTTCAACCTCGATCTCTCCAAATGGCGCTTCGTTTCCACAAACTCCTGGAATAAATCTAAGGTATGATTTCTTGTTTCTGATCGGTTTCTCGTCATCGCAGATGATATGTGCGACTGTCAACACTAAATCAGGCGCAATTAGTATTCCTGTTCCCCATTTTGGAATTGCTTCTTGCGATGAGTCTCTACCGATTACGACGCCATGGCTGCTTTGAGGAAAGACATTAGTTTTAGTGATGCATTGAGATTTCGACATTGATTTGAATTCCTTCTTCTCTTGCAAGATATCAATGGAATATTCTGCTTCTTGAACAGGTTCTATTTCTTTGTAGGTTAGTTTCCAATTGATTTCGTATTTGCTGTCTGCTGGAGGTGTCCGAGGTTTGAAACAAGAAGTTTTGACTTGAACGGGTTCATTCTCGATGACTTTCAATCCAATCACCTCTTCTCGAATTGCTTGTTTGATAAGATAGCTTTCTGGTGTATCTACGTCTACGATAACAGATTGCATTTATCGCAAAATTTCTGAGATTATTTATCATCGATTCAGGTTCGTACAATTTAGTAGAAGCTTAATTTTATACTTATTTTGCACGTATAATTTAATTAATTCTGGCATCCTTCATATTCTAACAACGAAATAAAGTCTTACAACACAATAATAAGAGGGACAATTTTATTTTCTTGGAGCTATTGTTCCTTTCCAAGTGAGGCGAACATAGCTATTTTCTTCTACAAATAACACTTACTAAAGAGCATACTTATTTCATTTTTTATTCCTTTTCGAAATATTAAAATTCTTATTCCGATGAATATCACAATACTATTTCTCATCTTTACTGATATCGCCGATTGAACTTGTCAATAAAACAATAGAAGCTAAAAACTTCTTGAGGTAGGGAATATTGATACACTCATTCGGTCCGTGCGCGTTCGTTTCTGGACCCAACATACCTGTCACCCACAGCACAGAATTCGGGAAAAGGTCATCTAGCATTTTTATAATTGGAATTGTTCCTCCACTCGCGGCTTTCAAAGCTCCTGTTCCAAAAATCAAATTGGAGGTCGTGTCCACTACTTCATTGAACCTCTTAGAAACATCACCTTTGTCACGAAGAGCCCATCCAGCCCCACTTTCTTTTATATTCTCAACGGTCACTTTTGCTCCATAAGGTGGGTCCGCTTCAAGAATTTCTTTCAAGCGTTTTCCTGCGAATTCTGGCTTTAATGTTGGTGGCAGCCGCATCGAAAGCTTTACAGTCGTGAACGGACGTAGCACATTTCCTGCTTTTGTTGTCGGAGGGAATCCCTCTTGTCCTATCACGGCAAGTTGAGGTCTCCACGCGCGATTGAGCCACACCTCTAATAAACTCTTTGAGACCGGTCGTCCTCCTTCAACCCATTTATATTTATCAACATGAGCAGTCCCTGAAAACGCCACAAACTCTTCAGCTTCTTTGTATCTTTCCGCGGGTATATCCACTTGAAAATCCTCATGAATTCTCCCAGTCTTTGTGTCTTCGATTCTTTCTAGTAATTGTCTGATAATCCGAAAAGAGTCAGGTACAACGCCACTTGCATCTCCACTATGAACTCCCTCTGTCAAGATCTCTACCCTGAGATCAGCGCTCACAAGCCCTCGTAAAGAGGTCTGCGTCCAAAGGCGCTTGTAGTCCCGCACTGTCGAATCCAGACAATAGACATAATCCGGTACACCAATTTCCTTCTTGAGAACTTCCAAATAATAAGGCAAGTCGCGACTTCCGCTTTCTTCATCACTTTCGATGAGAATATGACAGTTAGGGAGAGGCATGTCTAGTTGTTGGCAGATTTTTAAGGCCAGAATTGCTGTAAAGAAGGCGTAGCCATCGTCTGATGCTCCTCTGCCATAGAGTTTGTCATCCTTGATAACTGGTGTAGTCGGTGAGAGACCTTCCTTCCAGCCTTCCATATGAGGCTGTTTGTCTAAATGACCATAGAAGAGGACACTACTAGGGTTTTTCACAGAGCTATCAGCTTTCAAGTGGCCGTATATAACTGGGGTTAAGCCTTTTTCTTTGATGATTTGGAGAGACAAGCCTTTTACGCTTTGCTGAGAGGCCCATTTGACTAGATATTCAGCTGCTTTTATTAATAATCCATTTGTTTCCCATTCCTCCTCGAAATTTCGTGAAGTATTCGGAATGCGTATAAAATCGCTGAGCCCTGGAATGAGGTTTTTTTCGACTTCTTCATTGCAGGCAGTGACTACCTCGTCGATAACGTCTTGATCTGAGTCTTGGTCTGAGCTATGATCTGAAAAATCCATCATGTTAGATAAAATTTACTGAAAATTATCTTTATTAAACTCAACATTGATTCTGTGCAGTAACCTAAACTACTCGTTGATATTATTCTGAGCTCACTTACGAGAAAGCTGGTTTAGTGGGACAAGCTGTTCAAAATTCAGTTTGGATTTGAATAATTATAGCCTCGTCTTGATTTGAACATGGTACAAATTATCGAAAAGCCGCTTTCAATCACGTCCATGATTTTCACAGACATTTCAATAGATCGCGTTTACTTCAAAGCAACAAGATCAATTCACAACAGCTCGCAACTAAGGCATACAAAGAACCACCAGTTATCGTCGATGTATATATATAAAGTATTACTGAATAACTAGTCAATACGAGTGTATAACAATTATTGCTGAGGAGAATAAAGAGAAAAAATACTTGGTAAGAGCTTCTCTGTAGAAATCTTGACTCCATAATAGTAATTTATGAATTTTTGTTATTATAGAAATTGTAATTATCTGAAAGCTACTCGTTATTAGCAGTTATTGTAGAATTAATGAAAAACTCTCATGGAAGCAATTTCCTTAATAATATAACAAAAACACTTGCTTCTTTAAATTTATTTCTGAATTTCACATGAATATATCCTGAAAACAGGAATCTTCAATGATATTTGATTACCAATTTAAATCCTTTTGTTTTCAATACCAGAACCTGACATAGCAGCGCAGTTCAATTGTTAGAACCATTCCCAGGTAACACAAATTACGAAATAAACGGCAAATCTTCTTCTTAGATACCAATTACATCAACATCAAAGTAATGTGAAGATATTAGTTACACATTACAATTTTCTTTCTAATCAAGATAAATTCGAATAATCTATCTTGAATGATTAACCCTTTACCGTGGATTTTAGCAGCAACTTCAAATTCTTGAATCAGCCTCTTACCTGAATCGCTTTTCAAACGTATTGAGATGATGAAGTAAAAGAAAAATAAATTATTATAATCTGATTTGAAATTTAAATTATTAGCTGTCTCTAATTTGAAAATTAGTTTTGTTTTTCGCAATTACAAATTAAAGGATATGTCCTTTTTCTCAAGATAATTACCTCTAGTGGGTATAAAAACACAGAGCAGAGACCATTAACAACAGCACCTTAGCACACAAGAAAACTTTATCATTCATCCCAGTCAAGCTTTCTTATATTATATTCATTCAATTTACATTTCAAAGTTAGTATCATTAGTATTCCCTTAAATATTCAAATCAAATTTAGTTTATTTTTGCTTAGACTTGTTATTTATTCCTCACTCTTACTCTGAAAATTCTTATCTCTCAACTTCTTTTCACGTTTCATCGTGATTTAAAGGAAGCATACTGAATATGTGGGTTCTACTCATTAGTCATTTGAATCGTTTAATCTAACATTGTAATAATTTACTTCCATCTGAAGTCAATCCAGTACAAAGCTTCTTTCCGGTCTTGAAGTCCAGCAAGTGTACTGTGGTGACTGTAGAGGTGCTTGCGAGCATGCTTCCATCTGGACTCCATCGCACACAGTAACTGGCACCTGGAAGCAATATTCAGTTAACAAAAGGTAAATTATTATAAAATTTTACCAATTTGAATCTTATCAAACATTTTGACAAACTTGGATTCTCTTTTGTCAAATATCTGAATATTTATAGCTGAGCCGACTAATGCTAACAAATTTCCATCGCTCTGGCAAACATCAATCCAGTTTGTCGCATCTAGGAGAAACAAATATGCCAAATTAGATTCACAACTATTGGTAAAAGAGAAGGGAACATAAAAGCGTGTCAAGCTTAGTATGTGCATAAGATATAGAAAGTTTACACCGAAAGAAAATTAATGAAATTACAATGACGGTTAATTTCGAGAGGATTTTTTAGGGTCAACGTCTGCTTTTCAGCATCGAGCATGTTCAGTTTGTTGGAATTATGTTTGACGAACAATAAAGGTTCGCCAGGATTAGCAGACCATCTGCAGCGGCCCATTTTGTCTAAAAAGAGTAAGAAAGAAAGAACGAATCACAATAGCAAGCAATAATTAATAAAAATTTGCGGAAATGGATGTTACTAGAGAAGAAAAAACTTGACTTTGAGAGTCAGGATTACCTTCATCAGTAACTTTAATATGAAAGCCATAATTGTTAGAATCCACATCTGATATCAAGCAGATCCCATAACGATCGATCGATGCGATCATCTCTCCAGGTGGATTGAAATCTAAACTAGCCACCCAGTTTTCTTCATATTTTATATGGCAAATGAGCTCATAGCAAGAAGTAGGAATTCGATACCTTGTCTAGAGCTATATTGCGAATGCCACTTCGATTTTCTTAATAATATGGCGCTGTAATTGCTCTTCTGACTAGAATACCCAATCTCGTGCAAGTGGTAGGCGACTTTCCCTTCGCAAGAAATCGCACCAAGAAACCCCCTTCTCGCGTTATAAGTCACATCTCCAGGGCCGGTCACTGAAAAGGAAAATAATTATTGGCGTTAGAATACATGAACAACAGAAAAGAAGAAGTTTGCATTAAATGTAAGTTACCGTCTAAGACTTCATCAAAAGAATAAATTTTTCTGATTTTTTCTTTCAGTGAAAAGTCAAAGATTTCGAAAGTAGCAGAGGCGTATGTAGAATATTGAAGAGTGATCAAAAGGGTTGTATTCGGGACTTCTTTCACATGACTCCAGCAGCTGCTGTTTCCTTCGAGAAGGTATATAGGATTTGAGCTATTTTTGAGAAAGCTAGATTACTATCTTTCTTGTTGAGTTGGGCTCCATCAAAATTTGTGTAGTGTTGCTCTGTTTTGAGGTCGATAATCCTGACATTGTTTTTGAGAGTTGAACACCAGGCTAGTAGCCCTGAAGACCCTCATCAAAATTAGATTATCAATAGTCTATGGAATGAGAATAATAAAATAAGAGTATATTCATCTATCGAACGAGCAAGATTTATGATAGACTCATGAAAATTTTATTACCAGGGTTAGCTCCAGTCTTTTTGGAGGAAGACTCTATTCGAACTTCAGTTTTGGCTTGCTTTGACTCTTCAAGAACAGAAGAATCAAATTTCTGATTGTCCTTTACTTCATTTTCTGGGTGCATTCTTTATTTCAGTATGTTAATAAAAAGTTTGGCGTTTTAGTTTTATTTCATTTTTATCGAAAAAGATGATTTCTATTCGTTACAGGATTCGTATATTTTGAGTGCCTTTGTTTTTTTTGTTTTTCTTTTTAAACAACTAATAACAACGATAATATAACAGTTTAGCTTCTAACAATATTGAGAATGTGGTTAGACTCTGTTCATATATATAAAAAATTATCGCAGTGTTATCAATAGAGATATATGTTACCCTTCAATTGGTTCGGATAAACTATATAATGTTAGGGTAGAACATAAAATTGACAAATTGTATAAAAACTGAAAAATGTCAATGTATATTATTTTAGCAGCCTGAAGTACGGCGTTATAGAAGTTGGAAAAACGTTCAATGTAACTTGCAAAAAAGCAAGAACGAATTAAAGGGTTTTGAAACTTTCATTTCTATGATAATACCACGAAGTTCCAAAATATGTTGTCAACGAATGAAAAAAAGAGTCCTAGATTCATGTAATCTTCGCTTTTCCTGAAAAACTCATCAGTATCAATCGAATTTTCAAATAACGATATGAGATAAAGAAATAAAGTATCTGAAGCCTTGATTTTTCATTTTTATTCCTCAAAAAAAAAGAGTAAAAACAATAAAATATAACGGTCAAACTAGCTATTGTCCTGGTTTCTATGAGAGTTGATTAGTGAGGATTCAACTCCTTTTGACTTGTGTTTTTGGTGATATAAAACATATTCTTATTTTTAAAATATCTCAAGTCGTTGATGCCTTTTTTTTTAATATTTGGAGCTTCGATTCTTGATTGACATCAGCTGTCCTTGCAGTCTTTTCCATTTTTGATTCCTGCTCTGTATTGAGTGAACCTCAATTACATCTCACTAAATTACAAGTTTTATATCGAGATTCTCTTATGCCAAGATTTGTATTAATATTCACATCTCTTTTTAATTCTTGTTCTGAGAGATTAAGCCTGCTTTCGTTCAGCATGAAGAGATGGGTTTGTTTCTTTCTTACAATTTTAGTTGTATCCTTAGTCACTCTCTTGTTTATCAGCTTTTGGGTGCTATTGTTGAGCTGAGTTGAAGGTCCAAATTCCAGTGAGATCCCTCTATACCCAAGATTTTTTC
>ENA-UOTZ01000757-UOTZ01000757.1-compost-metagenome-genome-assembly--contig:-NODE-757-length-26021-cov-17.572387_pt1 | contig 26021 bp, 26 predicted proteins | sample MGYA00238144_ERZ746983 | MGnify/ENA primary metagenome ERZ746983 (study PRJEB28759, sample SAMN06268863) | compost metagenome | isolation source: single cell | place: USA: California, Emeryville, Joint... | reverse complement strand
AGTTTCAGCCTTTAATGATGCCTTATGGTTTTAATCCAAACGCTACGTAAACTCATTAATTCATTCCAAAATAATTCTTAACTAACTCTACAACTAGTCTTGCTTTCCAGAAAGAGGGTACAGAAGAGCCACAGCCTTAGATCTTTAATTTTTTTGTTTGTTCATAGACAAGAAAAGAATTTCAAAAAGCAAACAGGCGCAACTTGAAAAATTACTCATGGATTTAGTGAGATCCCATTACTTGCTGTGTTTTTCATACCGTACTAGGGACTTGATGAAGATGATGAAGAAGATGACAAGGAAGGTTTCGACGACCGCGATGATTATGATAGAAGGTCAATGTCTATCAAGCGAGATGGCAGACGACCACGTGCCGACGGAGGTCAAGCATTACATAGTGTTTCAATTAAATAATTTTACTTTGTAACTCAGACGTCACATCTCGCAAAGGAACAGTTATCAAACAAGATAAAAATTCGGAGGCTGTGGAAAAAGCTCTCGCTGAAGAAAGAGCTCGACAGGAAGAGGCAAAAAGGAAGGAAGATGAAAAAATTGCCAAGTAGATAACTAATGATTGCATGGGTGACCAAAATTGAAATTGCTGATAGACAAAAGAGAATAATGAAGCTCCGTGCTCTGCTCTGGCTGAGGATGTGGCCACTCCTCTTTCAAAATTTGTCATTTGATAAATGTATTGACAAACGAACTCTTGCGATGGAAGTCCATAATAGCGAACTTGGACTCGTCATTGATGTAAAATCGTTCATTTTCGGCAGATTTAATTTTCCCTTTCATAGTCGATTTTTAACTGGTGCAAAACTGCTTCAGCAAAAGGGATGCAAATGGTAGCACTTTCTGCTGGATTTCTGATTAATATTTCTTCTAGATCATCACTGATATTAAGAAATCCCTCGTGATCTCAGATGTAAATGGGAAAAAGCCAAAAGAAACGGAGACTGCAACACGTTGTCAAGATATTGCGGTTTGATGTTTTTAGGCTCACAGTGCATCTAATTTGTTGTGAAATAGGCTAAACTTCAACAGATTATGAATGGAATGGATCAAGTTACAACTGAAGAGATGCTTCCAAAGCAAGCCGTCAATTATTTATGTATCCTCTTGGAAATTTCATTTGTTTACTGGAAACTCATGATAGCCAAAATTGCATTCAACCATGGTTTTCTCCCACAGACATTCATGTTTGAAATGGAACTTCAGAGGTTCGCATATAATACATTTGGTGGATTGAAGTAAGTTCTCTAGGAATGCTTCCCAAACAAATCCATAATATTTTAATAGAGAGCAGACTCCTGAAAAAACAAAGATGATATTGATGTTTTTCTTCATTGTGCGGATAATGGTACAACGTATAATCTTAAATCCATTTGCGATTGAACCAAAGCTCAAAAAAGATGAAGCCACTAAAAAGTTGAGTTTTTTATTTTTTGTTAAATGTTTCTTATCAATTTTTCTACACTCATAGCAATCTACGCACTCTGGCTTCGGTCTTGGTTCATGCAGTTTGTGATTGGGTCCGCCAGAACGCTGCTGTGGTGAATGGGAATACGAACCATCTTCCGAATGAATTGAAAACCAAACCAGGCAACCCTCTCAAAGCATGTAAATTCATTCAATTCGTGAATTTCTCTGGATGATTGATCCATAATCATTAGTTCCAGAAGAGCAATTGGACCCTCCTAAGAAAAAAGATGATGTAATGAGTGTGATGTTGGGAATATTTCCTAAAGAGCAGATTAGACCCTGGACAGAGAAGAAGAACTTGTAATTTTGCTTGCAAATTAATTTTTCCTTATCTAAAATTCAGGGAATCTGCATTGAAGGCGAGTATAGAAGGTTGGGCAACCAAACTTTATGGAATTCTTTCGAGAATCAACACAGAGAACACCCAGAAAGAGGCTGCAGCCTCTAAGGGTTTGGTATCTAAACTTATAAACTTGCAAGCCTTGCCTTAGATAAAGTTGCTGAGTTGAGAGAATAAGTGAGATTGCACAATATATATGTCTATAAAGAATGCTCGGTAGGATGAGTTTCTTCTTATCTCCCCCAAAGTTATGAAATATTTTTTTTGTTGGAAATGTTATTTTCACCTTTACTACTAAATTTATTCAAATTATGTTAATCTTTCTCAGGCAGTCGTCGAAAATAATGGTTTTTGATTCATTTGATCTTTCTTTTTTGGGAAAGCTAATTGGTTTACATTGGAGCATATTTTTTATTATTTCATTTCGAAGCATCAAACATTTACTGAAACCCATGAAGTTAAAATGATGATGATGAATTCTTCAACATTTGAGGACTTGGACAGGCTATCTTATTTTCGAAGTTTATGAAAACAATTCCGAAAATAAAACTGAATTCACTTCGTAAACTAGCCTTTTCAAAGAAGTATCAAATCCGACAGATAAAAGATTAGAAATATATGCTATGTAGAATATAGAGGTGAACTAATAAATGCAATTCAATGTTCAAATATGAATGTTTCTAGAAGATACGACAAAGGAACATTTGTGGAATTCTAATGTCCCCAACGATCTCATTTTGTTCCAACACCTGGTTAAACTCTGCATGCTTCTTTTCGATGACCAAGTCTACTTCTCCATTCGCCTTCACCTATAGCAGTAAAGAGTTACTCTTGACTCTCAATGGTTTTTACTTTATTGTTTTTAAAATCTCCTTTGCACTTGTCTCGAACATAGATACCAATGCACTGATTCTTTGTGATCTCATTACCTTCTAATACAACTTGTGAACTCTTCAATAGCATGATGCCTGGCAAAAGGAAAAATTTAGCTGGACCTTACAGCAATGTTTTTAGTTACCGTTAAATTTGTTACTGTAGATCTGATTTTTCACAATATCAGGCACAGAAACGACGCAGACAATTCCATGATGATTGTCGTAGATTCTGTTTCGATGGATTCTAGATTTTCCACCGTTAATGATGAATATTCCCTCGCATCTGCCCAAAAAGATATCATTCTCGATAATTGACGTGTTGACACTCTCCCTTCCTCCAAAAGCGATATTTGCTTTGATATTCTCTGAGATAGTGTTTCTTTCGATATGAGCGCTGGAGGTTTCAACAACCAGAATACCCTAATCCATAATAATGTCTCTCTGAGATAAATCAGGATCATACCTGCATCAGATTTTTCGTGATCGTATTTGACGTGATAACACAATGGGCCTCTTTGTCGACTCTGATTCCAGCTTTCAGATTGTAAGCAATGTTTTGATTCGAAATGATTTTGGTATAGTTATGGAGTCCGAAAGCGAAAACACCGTAGCCTTTATTGCATGAAATATCGTTCTTCTCGATTACTCCATCACATCTATGTATTTAGCACACTCAGTTTCAAACACGTAAACAACTGCTGCCTCACCTCACATCAGAATAGGAGTAGGACAAAATTCCATCCGTTCGATTTTTTTCAATCCTGTTTTTGATGATAACTGGATCGCTACTTGCAAACTCAATTCCAGGTTTGTTAAGGCGAATTTCATTCTTTAAAATCTAGAGGTCAAGTTTTTTTTCATTGTAGCGTCATTAAGATTAAGATAACTCATACCTGAGCTCTGTTTGCCATACCGATCTTGATTCCAGCGCCCTCATTATTCTCTATTTTGCATCTGATTAAGAAAAAGAACTGAGACATGTGTTTAGTTTTTCATTTCCTACTTTTCAACTAGAGGTTCGAATTCTTCTCCGACCAAATGGATGCCGACCACTCCATTGAGATGAATCTTACAGTCTGAGATATTAACTTTGTTCCCATTCTCTCCCTCGATAAGAATGCCTCCATTTCTGTGGTTATGAACTCTTGTTAAGTTCTGAATAGAGAGTTTGGCTGCCTTTCGGGAGATAATACCTGAACGTTATAGGAATTTAAGTATCACACATGCAAAGTTAATTCTTACCAACAGTGTCATGGGTCTTGTTGCCTTTAATTTCACATTTGTTTATGATCACTTCTGTTCCCGCATTGCAGACGATTCCTGGAATCGTCTCTTTTTGCATCTTTACGATGAAACTATACGAGGCTTTATTAGAAGAGAAGTATCATAAAGATTTACTTTAACGCTATTAAGCATTCATCTAGATAAAGCTTGCCCACATTGACAAGAACAACTGCATCCATAGTAGGTTCGACGGGAACCTTATGGATGGGCTCGTTATATGGGTCTGCCGTCGCCTTAAAAATATCTCTAGCATCTTTGTTCCCTTCGTCGTTTTGAGATTCGTCAACTCCAGGTCTGGCCTCCTGTTTTTCTGTTCTGGAGAGCGTTTCATTTATTAAAAGATTGGGAATAGAAGTTACATCGTTGGGGCCTTTCCTATGTGACTCATCTTAAGTCCGGTGATAATGCAGAGTTCGTTTGATTTGATATCTACAAGAACTGCTGGTCCTTTAGAAGCGACAATAATGACGTCTCCATTTTTATCTCTGGGCTCTAATTTGACTGGTTTGCTGTAAGGAAATAGGAATAAGTCAATCGAGGTTAACATGCATGCATACTTGATAACAACATTTTCTTGATAGAGCCCATTGGAAATTCTGATTTCACATCCAGGCTCTGCCGCGTCAATGGCTTCCTTTATCGTTTTATATGGTCCATGCTCACCGTCTGGTTAAAAATTAAGCATAACCTAAAATAGGTTCATTTTTACCAACTAAGAATACTTTCTTATGGCCTTTGCCTTGGAAGGAGCTGTCACTCCTTCCAAACATTGACAGTTCACCACTATCCATAGGAAATTTGATTTTATTGATAAAGCGAAGTAGGTAAATATATTCTCAGTATTAAAAACACAAGTTAAGTATCGCTTGAATATTTCCTTTAAACAAGGTCGCGGCTTAATAGACCTGCTGAACAAAATTTTTCGAATATTGACATCTGAAGGTAGCGTCTGCTTTCTCGCCAATTTTTTTCACATGAATTATTTTGAGTAAATTTCTCAGAGAATATCTACAATATGATGAAAACAAAAAAGAATTTGTGAAATTATTCCTTCTATGATAAGGTGACATCTACGAAACGGCCCAACGGAATCAGCTTGTCGCTCACTTCGAAAGAACTTAAAAAGAAAATCTTTTTTATTGAATAAAGTATTAACTAACTCTTTATTGCAAAACTCAATTTCGTAACTCAATCTCTCCACAAAACTCCTCAAAGGACAATCGTAACAAAAAAGATTTTGTTGAGCTGGGAGAGAGCTTCAAGCAAGGACGACTTTTATTTTCACTCTTTTCCATGGTAAGACCTAGTCAAAGAAATGTTGTTGCTGTTGTTGTTGCGGAATTAAGTATGGAGACTGGTCGCTGGATGGTTTTACATACTTTCAACTGCTGTATACAATTGAGTTTTCTATGTGTTCATTACTGTTTTACAAGAATAAAAACGTTAAGCATTGAGTATATTGTTTAGTTATGAGCTTCAGCTTCTTTCTTTTTTTCATATTCCACCAAATAACTAGAGAGCAATTGCTGAGCTATACTGTTTCCTTCGTTGAAGCTTTCATAGCACTTGACGAGGCATTTCTTCTCGACATCAGCGAGATCTTTGTATTTGTAATCCGTGATACACTTCTTGGTGCAAGTTGCGTAAGTTTTCTGGAACTGCATCTTCATCGTAAGCTTTTGAACACTTTCTTGGGTTTGGCTGAGCCCTTGTCTATTGAACTCCATTTAGATTCAGTTGTGTTCTTTCGAGCTGATTTTCCAATCCTAAAGAAATAAAAAGTTTAATTTAGGGTTATTGTAGGTGCAAAAACTGCCCTCTGCCTCTCAATCATATTGTAACAACAATTTTCGTTCTTTATTCCACTCAGGAGTTTTTTGATTACTCTTTTTGGGAATGATTTTGCAATGGTCACAGCCATTTTGACAGTAATACTTTTTTTTTGAAAAACTCATTCTACAAAAATTATATTGTGAACTAGGAAAATAGGTGTTTTATCAACGATCAAGCACATATTCATCGGCTTTAGGATGACAAACAAAATATCAAGGTCATAAAGACATATGAAAAAGCAAATTAGAGGATACTAAGAATTTGTTACAATTGCATTGATTCGATTGTTGGAATGGGAAGAGGGAGAGAGAATCACTCTTCTATAAACTTTTGTTGTGAAAAGATAAATTTTGAAGGCTTTCTGATCTCTACTTTAAGTGACTTTGGCTGTAGTATTTTGTGACCAGCGTCATAAAGATTGATAATAAACATCTGTTTCATGTCATGTCAAACTTTTGTAAGGCTCTGTACTTTACAGGGAGCTTCATGATTGTCATGAATTTCAAAAAATCAAAGCGAATAAAATTGGATTCAAATTAACATTCAAGAGAAAATATAGACACAAAACCGAAAAATTTGAACTGAATGGACAAAGTGATTCCTTGAATGAATCATTTGTTTTCAATTATTCAGTTGCTTCTTTCTCGGGCTCGTCATCACCGGCATTGTCCTCACCATCAACAGTATTATCTTTCTCTTTGGTCTTTTTGGCTTTGACGATTACTTTCTCGAGAATTAGCGGCTTTATCTTCTGACTGTTGATGAACCTGACATTTCCGTCAGCTGTGATCATACTTGTATTCGATCCGGTCTTAGGATAGACCACGAAAAATATCCATCCATTCCTGAAATGAGAAGTAACCTCCTTTATCTGAATCTTTTCGAAACTCGTAGTTCCATAAACCAAATCTTTTTCAGTGAGCCCTTTCAAAATTTTATTACCTACAAACAGAGACTTTAAGAATCATGAGAAACACAGAATACGTTACCAGCAGTATTAGTATCAATATATTTGGGAGGGTTCTCAGAGCTGTATATCCCTATCGACAGAGGAATTCTGTTCGTATTTTCCACTAAATTTCCATTCTTGTCTACCAATAACACTGTGAATCTGCATCATAAAGCTGTTAGTTTTTGTAATTAGACTGCTTGATTTACTTGAAATTTCTCTCTCTATAGAGCGGAAGAGGAAGGTCCTTCTTCAGTACAAGTTGATATTGGAAGTCGGGATTCGGTCCGTAAAGATAGGATAAAAGGCTGTCGGTGTTGATAGTATCTGATGAATTCCCGATCATCTGAGAAAACATTGCCGAGTTGGTTGTTGCAGCGGGCATTCCCTCAGGCAGAGTATTTTTCACGTTGCTAATTAAATACTCACATTTTGAAGATCGAAATTTGAATTTACCTTTTTAAAGTTGCTACTTCTGTTATCAAGCATTTCAACGCGTCTTGAAGCAAGTCATTCTTTTCTTTTAACTCCATCAATATCTTATTTTGTGTAAGAATCAAATTGAATAGCTTGCTCTGAAACTCTTTGATATCAGTAGATTGGTTCTGTTCAATGCTTGTTTCAGGTTTTTGATTCTCATTGATTTTTGGCGTATTTGTCATTTGATTCATCATTGTATTTTGATTCTTCAGTTTAATCATCTGAGCCAAATTCATATTTGACAGATTTTGGTTTGCTAAATTGGCATTAGAGAGACTGATCATATTTTGATCAGACATCGCTTGCAGGCTAGGCTGCATATTTTGTTGCTGTGCAATTAAAGACAAAAACATCCCTGATGAAGGATTCGGCATTGGCAACTCCTGTTTGATTTGCGGTTGCATCATTTGAGTGAAAAGCATGGGGTTTAAGCCAAAGCTCTGATTCCCTGCAAGTGTATTCATCATTGGCATCTGCATATCTCTCTCTTGGCCGCTTGATTTAGTATCATCTGCTTTCGAAGAAAAATAATGAAATTAATCGCTGGAAAAAACACTCACGCTTACTGTCCTTTTTGATTTTCTTTTGTAGCAGATCTAATAAGTTTTGCTCGTCTCCTGAAAAATTAGTGGGTTTGTTTGCTTTTGTATTGGCTCCAGCATCCGTTGTCTTTGGATAAACACAGGTTTGCCTGTTGAGTAGATAATAATTTTTGCACTCTTCATGAGTACAGCTATTTTCTTGATCGTCTTTCTTGAAAAGACACATGAAAATGAAGTTTGACTGAGATAAATAATTAATTGAATTGATTATAGGAAGTGTCACCTCTTTGGTTTTAAAAATTTCTATAAAAGACAAGTTTCTCACTGGCAAATCTCATTCGAAACTTTTTTTAATTCCTTCTTGGAGCTTCCACGGTTTTATCATCTGATTAATTTTTCATTGTGTTTTGCACTGGGCAAATTATACCATCCAATTCGAAGCTCCTTGGGTTGCTTTCGAAAAAAACTTAATTTGTGGACCTCCTTCATGATATTTTAACACCTAGCAGAAGCAATATGACCGCTCTTAATAATGTATCTAAAGGATTTGATGTATTTTGTAAACCGCACCGAAAAAATAATGGAAGTGCCAGGAAAAGCAACGAAAACCATTTAATTTCTCGAATTATCATACGATCTGCCTAATGTTTTCCAACAAAAATGCAAACTACGAACTGACCTTCCTAATGAAAAAGCAATCTACTAACATTTGTTTTCATGCACTTAGAAGCAGAAACGCTAAATATTTTTCGAGAAGAGATCGACTTTTTATTCTTCGTAGTCCGAATTTTAATTTATTCCTTTCCAAATTTTGTAGATTTTGAAAGGTTCCTACATTCCGTGAATGGATGAGATCGATATATTTAGAGATTAGCTAATAAATTTGGAGCTTCTGAAGCATTTTCCACCAAAACGTTCTCTGAGCTTACTTTCAATATAATGCAGCCAAAACCATCAAATTGAGCCTTTCTTTTGCTTGACCAAGAATTTCGGAAGTTTTCATGCTATAATTGTGAGGAACGATCAATGAAACAGATTATCAAGACAAACAACAGCCTTGATAAGTCTGTGAAATTTAAAAGTATTGTCAATGGCAAGGACAGCCCTTGAGAAGTAGTACTAAAAAAACTTATTTCTCGAACAAGAAGGAACACTATCAAGACAGATTTGAAAAGTATTTTTATAGCACCATTTAACCCCACAATCGAATTCTTAGGAAAAATTGGAACAAATTATTCTCTTGTTTTTGATACTTCCAGAATTAATTTCGTGAGATGTTTGATTCGCAACATAATTTCAATTTTTCTGTTTTTTTGAGTCGCTGAATTCAGAATAATATAAAAAGTTCTTTTAAAAAAATAAGTAATTCGAGAGAAATCAAAAGGATCTCTCTGCCAGGCTCTGTCTTTTAACATCCGTTCTCATTAGTTGCTAACGAGTTCTTAATGATTTCATAGTTATTGGAAATAGCATGTTTCGTATTATTTAGATTTCTTGGGATTAAGATCTCGAAATAACAAAATGGGGCTTTGCCCTATACATTTTGGTAACATCAATCGACAATCTTTTTCAATTTAACACTCACTAGTTACTGCTCTCTGGCGTAGGTAATAAAGCATAGTGGTTTCCTTGTTTGTTGAATCCAACTGTTTCCAAGTAGCTTCATGCTGATACCAATAAATTATGCCAATTGTCTAGACCATTCCATCCCGCTCAATGATGGATATTAAGAACACGAAGATGGTTGTACTAATACATGTTGTCAGTTTTACAAAGTCTTGATATTATTAGAAGGCTTTCTGCATTGATTGTGAGACGCAGAATTTTTTCGGTGGAAAACCGATTGTAGAGATGAGGAAATATTACATGAGTGAATATTCTTACAGGATTTTTTTCTTTGATTAGCAGCAGGTTGCTGCTTTATAAATATTTCCAAACATTTAATTCAGAGATTGATGAGTAGGCTAGATGTTGTCTTCTGCTAGAGAAAATCGTGCTCTCGCAGTTTACTAAAATATATATGAGACTAATTCTTACGACTTCTAACTATGTTCTCATGCATTTTTTCAAATATTTTTTTGAGTATTTCATCACATAATGATTAAAATTTTCTCATAAACCCATCTGCTAAACTACTATGACTATTTTCAATGAACAAAGCAACAACTACTATTTTTTCAAAATTCACGCTACGTCTCAGTGCTGAAATTTGATTGACCTTTTCTTCTTCACTGATGTTTCCAAAACGAATGAAAATAAGAATATTAGAGAATCTTTTAAACTGGAAAATTCAGTTCTTTGATTTATCATGAAAAAAGCTTGCGAGATAACTTCGTCACAAGATTTGTTCCAATAAATGCTAGCTCGGAACTCAATGCCAACAGATCCTCAGCTCCGTACTAAGAGACCAAGAAAAAGAAACAAAATTTCTCAGCTCCAAATGGCAGAGACTTTCGAATTTTGTAGAATGAGACCTTGACTTTATTGGATTTATAATTTTCAATTCATCTCGACGGATCTACCCGTCTCCACGATCTCTTTACTCAAGCGAACAGAAAAGCTCTGCGTTCGGAGGTAGAAAGTGTACTTTGACTTCTCCTATCATTAAGAATAATCGAAAAAGTATTATTAATTGATTCTTTTACTCCCTGTGATCCTTCCAAAAATAGCTTTTGAAGCACAGCCCTCCGGTTCAATCTCATTCATGCATCCTTTCTTTCCCTCGTCTTACTAAAGAGGGTCTTTCTAAAGTGATTTGTGTGTTTCAAGTGACTCGCGAGATTTTTCACTCTCTATGTTTTCAAACTCTCCTAACGCGTGGTTTACTTTGTCACGAACTTTCTCAATGAACCTAACGACCAAAAAGAAAATCATCGTAATCGCATCGTATGAAGGGTTCAAAACCAATCAATTACTATATGAATGAAGAAAAAAATTTTTTCCTTTATCATCGTGAAATTTACCGAAAATGAAAGTTTCTCCCCTTTTGCTATGAGCTCTTCCTCACTCATGATGCAATAAATTAAAGAATTGTGACTTTTACAAAGTCATCAGTATTAAGAACAGAATATTGAAATAACAAAAAAATAAAACTTCTTCGTAACGCTTTTCGGCTCTTCAAAGGGTGCGAGTGGTATCATGCTTCGTATGCACCAAACTCTTTATCTCTCTCTCAGAATAAAGTCATTATGCTTATTTTTCGAAAAGCTCTTAGTTCAGAGGGTTTTTTGTGGAATGATCCTTTCAGCAAAAAAAAAAGATGAGCACACGTAATCTGATAATTTTAATAAATATCTTTGCGTAAAATAGTTAGTTAAAATTCAGGAGTTAGAAGTGAACTTGAAATTTCAGAAAAAAAATAGGGTGCTTTTTGCTCAGTGAAATTATTGCCTTGTTCCTTAGAGTCAGCTTTAAATCAATGAAAAATTTGCACTTCTGAATCTATAATTAATATAATTTTGATAAATAGTGCTCTTCATGAGTTGAAATCTACTCCATTTATACACATAGTCTGATGACAGAGTCTCAATTCCTTTGAGCGACAAAAAGAGTCTTAATCATAAGATGAGTTGTCCTGAAAATTTTCCTTTGCTTCTCATTGCGAATTTCAGGATATTTATTTTGATGGTATCAGAATCACCAGAAATCTTTTTAATTTTACGCCAAGGAAAATGCCAATTGTGAAGGCTTGAATCCGGAGCTAATGAGAGATCCACCTTTGGCTTCTCCTGCCCCTCTTAAGAGTTGAACCGCCATGACTTTCTTTCACAGCACTGTAGGAAACTTTGAACATTATGTAGTTAGAAAGATTCTCTCTTAGGCTTGGTTGAGAAATGAACGTAACTTTAAAACTTTGCTCTCTTCACCCGTGTAATACACATCCTGCACTCAACATATTTACTCTTTCCTAAGGCGTATCCATATGTTTAAGATCAAAATGCGGATTATATGATATTTCATGAGGTATCAAGTCCTTAGCAGCGATTCCGCCTGACTTTATGCTTTACTTTGTTCTTGCAGAGTTGCAGAGGCTCGGTTTGGAGCAAATACTAACCCAATATTTTGTCGGTTTAGCAGTAATTGTCGGTTGCATATTTATCATCGGTTTCTAATCTCTTTGACTAGAAAGAGAAATTCCACATCTCAGATGTTGATTCAATGACGATGAGACAATGTAATAGACTAATGAATCTGTACTAATTGTGAATTATTCTTGTTTTTAATCGATGAGTTGCGAACGCTCCTCCAAATTTTTTATGATGGAACGAGTTATCTGCCTTATGTGGCCCTCGATTTTCAAGGGGACTTCGACATTGACGTCCAAAACACAAAATATATTCAGAATTATTTTTTCTCCGTTGTGCTCATTTGCCAAATTATCAGAGATCGATATCATAATTAGGCTTGATTCGATCTTTAAAATCTACAAAAAAGTTAATATATCAATTGTTGCCTATTTAACACGCAAAAATTATATAATTTAATAATTTCCTGATTTTTAAAAAGATTTCCTCAGATACATAAGCAAATGGTAGAAAGCACTCAAAGCCAAGAAGCTCTTAAGAAAGTATTCGACTCATTCGACAAGGACAAGAATGGATTCATCGATATCAGCGAGATCAAGGCCCTCTCAAAGGAGTTAGGTCACGAAATTTCTGACTCTGATGTCCAGAAGGTAAGAAAAAACCGATTGTTTCCGGAATCTAATAATTTTTCAATAGATTTTCTCCGAAATTGACGTCAACAAGGACGGCAAGATCTCCTTCGGTGAGTTCTCCATCTGGTGGCACTCCGGAAAGGCAACCAAGCTCGAAGGTCTTGTGTATTATCAACTTAAGGCACACAGACTCCTCACTAAAGCTCACACCGAGATCACCAGACTCGGCCAATCCCTTGACACCAAGTACGACACCACCGTTGAAACCCACTACTTCGGTATCCAAGCTGGAGAATCCGAACACAAAACCAAGGTCGATATCAAGGCTGCCTTCGGAGGTAGTGAAGAAAAGAACCTCTTCGACAGCACTTTGGGCAAGCTCGGCAGACCATGGGACCAAAACGCAGTCGTCCTCTCATTCAAGAGCCCTAACCCTGAAACCGCTAAGGACGGACTTAAAGATCTCCTTGACACTGCTCTTCAATTCGCTGCTTTCCTCCCTCCTGAAGCCGGCCAAGTTATTTCCAGCCTTAACTTCGACTACTTCACAACTGCTGACACCGTCGGTGTTGCTATCACCACAACCGATTTGGCGGTTACTTCCCTTGCTAGAACCCTCTCTGACGTCGGTAGCTCCGTTGTTGGTGAAGAAACTGGAGGTCTCTTCCACCTTCATCTTGGATTGAAAAATGATATTGCTTCAATTTTCAAGAACTCCCAAGATGGTGTCAGAAAGAGCATCGTTGAAGAGTTGATTGAAAGTTTCTTGTTCGAAATTAACGCTAAAATCTCCCCTGCTATCCTCGCATTCGTTAGACAACAATACTACGCTTCAAAGGCCAACGGTGGCAAATCCGGCCCAGAAATCATCCCAATGCTCTTGAAGGGATCAAAACTCTACTTCAAATTGGCTGAACTCAAGGCTGAAACTTTACTTCCAACCCTTCAAGGCTTGGGATTGGGCGGCCCTCTCAGCGCCATCCCAGCTCTTGGAGATCTCCTTGAACTCGCCAAGGGAACAGGTGTTGACATGATGGTCCAAGGTATCCCACAAGCCAGCCAAGCTTTGGAATTCTTCAGAGACAATATTAGAGCCAATTTCAATCTCACTGTCAGAGTTGACAAGACTGTTGCCAACTTCCACTTCCACACCTCAGGAATTAAGGAAGTCTTTGATTACCTCTTCAACAGAGATTAAATAACCTCCCTAAACTCATAAAAAACTGGACGGCCTAAAATAAAATCTCGACGGTAGAGAAGATTCGAAGTAACTTTAAGGTAGAAAAAGAAGAAGGAATTTAGACTAGGAACTAAGCTGCTCTATTCCAACACGTTTCTTTTCTATCAAATCTACATTAATCCTATAATTGAGTATCCATATATTCTCAGATTTTAAAAAGATTGGACCGTCAAAAATCAAAACTACAAAGAAAATTAAAACATTCCCAAGAGTTCTTAGGCCAAGGTAGATAGATAAGTGAGGTGAACTATTGCCGAATACCTTGCTTTCACGGTCTAAATGAGCAGAAAATTTAGATATTGGCATTGATGCTAATTCAATTGAAATATACCACTTTGCAAAGGTATAAGGATTGCATGTTAAGTAGAATGAACGAACTACAGTACAAAACACCATTCAGCAGAGGTGCACTATCTGTGAGATCGGGTAGTAATCTTGGTTGGTATAAATGAAAATTACAATGAATTTTTCTCAGTTTAAGTTTATTTCAAAAAGAAGCTTTGCTATAGAGACGAGCAATGGTTTGGCAATCTACTGAGCAAAGGCTGTTACGCATTTTAGTAGCTGGTTGGGCACTCAGACAAAGGATTCACCTTTGCGTCTGAATGGATGAGTATTTAATTCAAGCAATGCCCTTAACTTCAAATTATATCAGTTATGGTTTTTTGACTTGGAATTTAATCAGTTTAAAAAATCTTTTGTCTAAGCAAAAACATCGTGTAGAAACATTAATTAAATAGCGATCTTCACATGCCATGAATAGACTTCGGATTTTCAGATATTATTATCATTTAGTAGTGATAGCTTTAATATATTTTTTGATTTTTTTTTTGAAACTTGAAACTCCTCACTGTAAAAATAAATTTTCACAGGAGTCAAAGAAAAAACAAGGAACAGTTATTTGAGAGTTTCATAATTCTTCTCGCTAATTGTCGTTGAGAAAACAGCAGTACAAATAAGGGTTGTGTTTGTTATTAGATTGCCAAGTCTCGAATAATGCTAATCGTCAAATCAAAGCGAATACGTGACGATAAGAATAATAACTGAAATTATATATATTATTAATTCACAATTAGAAGTTTAGTCATCATCATCGACTTCCACCAATTCTATTCTTTTCACTTCATTCATTTCCTTCTTGACTTTGAGGAGGTATCTTCCTATATAGACGGCGCCAGCAAGGAGCAAGCTGAGCAAAAAGAAAGAAATTCTGTGTCTTTGGGCGTAGCTGGGCTCATACTGGACGTTCTCAATCTACATCACAATTCATTAGACGATCCTTGGAAAATAGATTTACATTCTTCAGATAATTGAGAGCATTATGCTTATTAAATGTAGTGCCTTGGTATTCATATTCCTCATACGTCAAGTCCTTTTCATGGTAAAATTCGAAGGTAGTGCTCTCAAAGCTGAGAAAAAGTGGAAGATAATTAATTCAATCGCATTATCGGCTCATTTTACTTATAGGTTGTATTTTCAGGAATATTCTTGTATGAGAGGTAGTCTCCATTGAAGCATCCCTTGACAAATCCGACATTACCATCCGAATCTTTAGAAAGCACAGCGCAAAATTGAGTCGCGACCTTTGAAATTTATACACTCAGTTTGCAATAATTGAGAGGAGTGGTACCTTCCAGGTTGTGCATTGAGAATTGGATCCATCAATAGTTGGGACTCCTGCGAGATTGAGGCATCTGTTCTTGAAAGCTTCATTGATTTTTTCTCTATTGAAACATGAACTCCTGTCAGATCAAATTTATTTTTACAAATCTTCAGGAGCAGCTTTTGAAGGAGACCATGCTGTCGCAAGTATTTTCATCGATGCTGGCTTCAAATAGCATTTTGTTTCTTCTCCAACTTGTGTCAGGATGCCATTATTCTTTGCGCAGAGGGCTGCCTTAATCTGCTCATGTTGAGAACTATCAAATGTGATTCATAAAATCATAGTTCACATATCAATATTCTTACTCAGGAAGGTTCTTCAATTTCTCAATATTAATAGAAGTCAGACGAAGTTCACTGCTTTGAACCATGCAAGTCTTAGTTTCAGTGCTCGTTGAGTGATGGCCACCGAATCCTCGGCATGTCTCTTCATCAACGCTGTTTCTAAATAAAGCGTGAGCTGCGGACAAGAGTCTCATTGCTTACGATTTAAGGATATACAGCGTAGGAATGGCCGAACTGAGGTCATATTCACATTTTTCTCCGTGGCCATAATCGTTAGGATGACCATCCATGACCTCACAGATTCTCTGGAAGAAAGCATCACAGCTTTTAGCTGACAGGCCACCGCATTTTGCTGATGAATATTCATAGACTGCACTTCCTTTTGGAGAGGTGAAGCCGCAGAATACGTATCCTTGATTTTCAAATACGCGTCCTCCATAGTATTCTTTGCAGACAGCACTGTAGTACTCTTTTCCTTTCGCTTTATCATAGGTGATGTCATTGAAGTCAGACTCACTGAATCTGGTAGTGTAAACTTTTGTAGCTTGGAGAGTTTCGTGAGACTCACTGTTTACATATAAAATTAGTCAGTGAAGAAAAAAACTGATTAGTTACGCTGATAGTGCGCGTAGACCAGGTCTAGCATTGTTTAAATCGAATTCGCATTTCTCATTGTGGCCATAATCGTTCGTGTGCCCATTCATAGTATCACACATCCTTTGGAAGAAGCGATCGCAAGTTTTCGATGAGAGTCCGCTACATTTTGACGATGAGTATTCAAAAACGGCGCTTCCAGTGGGAGAAGTGAATCCACAGAATAGACCTCCTTGATTTTCAAAAACGCGTCCACCAAAGTATTCTTTGCACATAGAGCCATAGTACTCCTTGCCTTTTGCTTTATCGTACTCTATGTCAAAGAAGTCCATTTCGCTGTACTTGGTCGCGTAAACTTTGGTAGGTTGTTGCAAGTTTTGCTCAAGACTGCAAAACTGGCTGTCCACTAATTCTCCATTCAGTTTTTTGCAGCTGCTCTGGAACAATTTCAAATGTTCATCTTCGTTGCCTTTCAGTGGGAGTCTGATCTTATCGGTATTTTCGTTTACAAGCGCCAAGCCAAGTTCTTCAGATTCATACCCTCGTCCGACGACCACGAAGTTCAATCCTTTCGAACAAAAAGTAAGTTAGACTCCCTTGCACCTTAAAAGCATTCACCTGTATCCTTTTCGGTAAAGCAGTAACTATATTTTCCATTGGTTCCGATACCTCCAGCTTTTGCGCACTGTTGTAAGAAGGTTTCTCTGCAGCTTTCTCTTTAAAGCAAATTTATTCAGAATTCAATATTGAATTTTCAAAATTATACGAGTCTAGGTTCAACTTTTCACAAATCGAGTCTGTGAGGGTGTATGCATGCAACTTGAGAGCTTCTCCATGATTTAAGCAGTATAAATGCTCTTTATCCTCTAACATGACTCCTTCAGCTCCAAGGCAGACTTTCTGATAATCGACTTTGCATTGTTTTCTAGTGGAACGGTTATTCTCGTGGGAAGGCCTTTGTAGAAAATTACAGATCTGAATAGCCAAAATCTTGGCAGAACTTGGTGTCAAGGCTCAATGCATCGGTTGACGTGCGCTGAGCAAGAACCAGATTCAATCCGGTTGTTGGACTTTTCATATCCCATGAGTTACTTCTCGAGCAAGCTTGCTGCATCTCAAGGGTCTGAGTCTTGGCTCCTGTAATTGATCAGCGGCTATTGAATTGAATGCACAAGGAATGGTTTTTACCTTTGTCATCTGCTGCTGAGAAATGGAGGCATTTATTGATATCGAAGGAATCCATGTTGCTTGAATATTCCATAATGATATTTCCCAGATCATTGTTAGTTTCTTTGAAGAGAGGAGATCCTTCTGGGTTCAGACTGAATAGCATCACATTGTTTTCGTTTTGGGTAGGCATAACAGTTGCTGCCAAAGAAAGCCCTTTAAAGTCATTGGCAAAAGTTGCGTTATTATCTATTTTATGTTCTCCCAGCCAAAAGTCTTTTGCGTGCTTGTAGAATCCGTATACATCTGCCTGACGGTAGAAGGGTGTGAAGAGAGCCAGCCCAAGGAACACGATAGAAACTATGATTTTTTAAATCAAGTCATCTAGATTGAGAAAAATGAAATCTGTTACGCATCGAAGCTGAATAAAGACTGATAGCTAACTTCTTGCCTCCGAGACGCCTGAAGCCAAGCACATCCATCCTATCGAAGCAAGATCTGTCGTGAAAGATCACCGTTGAGGTCATTTGAAATTTGTTTAAAGGAAAATTATTCTTGAATAAGAGTCAGTTTGATAAAAGAACTAAATTTGAATCTCGTTTAAAGAGCTACTGAATCCACCTGTAAGCACAGAGATATGACTCTCTCCAAGCAATGTAGTGGAGAATACTTCGGCTGCAAGGACAGCTAACTCATATTTTACCAGCCATGTAATTTTAATTTAACAAGAATCTCAATAGATTTGAAAAAATAAAAGAGGTCATCTTCCATACTTTATTTGTGTTATTTCATATCTATCCATCAACAATTTCATTGAAAATAAATAAATTTCAGGCTGATTTTATACTGAAGGAGCAAATAAGGATAGTTCTTTCAGTTAAATTAGTAATATTACTTTCTTTCGGTGTAATTAATTAAATAGACGAAATCTCTCATTTATGAGAGCAAAGATGACCCCTTTATATCATTATTAATGGATGGCAGCTAAACAAAATTTAATCATTTGAGATATGTTTCTTATTTCGAAAGTTGAAAATTTCTTCGTGTTATCGAGAGCTGCTCTGGATCATCCACAAATTCAAAATGGAAAATGATAATTTCTCATTTTATTCCCAGTTTTTTTTTGTGAAAATGAGTCTAACTATATTGAAAGGTCTTTTTCCTTGGATTAATAATTTACCAAATAAACAAATAAATATCCAATTCTCTATATGGAATCTTCCATCAAGCTCCAAGTTGCAGAGTTGAAGCACTCTGAACCAATCACCCAGAGCCAGATTGAGATGGCCAAAGAAACCGAAAATAAGGACTTGAACCGTGAAGTCGTGACCAGAGCTGTGAAAAAGTTGATTGAGAATCCAGTGTACGGCTTTTATCTCGTTTCCCTGGACAAAGAGGCTGTTGCTGCTAGTCTGATGATCACTTACGAGTACAATTACATCAAGGATATCACGATATTCTGGTTCCAATCCGTCTACGTTTACAAAGACTATCGTATGAAGGGGCTCTTTAAGAATATGTACCAGTACATTTACAACAAAGCTAAAGCTGAGAAAGCCCACTCTCTCCGATTATATGTAGATTTGGACAATAAGGATGCCATGTCAGTATATTCTAAGATGGGAATGAGCGATACCGGGGAGAGCCTGTTCGAAGTGGATCTTGCTTTCGACCCGACAAAGAAAATCGAATTTGAAAAAGGATACACGGGGTTATCAGATGCATCTGAGTACAGGATCAGAAAATTTACATTAGAAGACCTTAAAAACTTGAATTTAGAAGAGTTTACCTCGATTCTTGATGAAGACAAGGATGTCTCGAAGGCACAAGCAGGTGTACTCCTTTCATTGAAAGGAGATAGATCTTCCGAGGTCTGGCTGCTGGTTAACAAGGAGAAGATTGTTGGTGTTCTCTCTGTGTTTTACGAATTCAGTGACTGGAGAGATTCAGTTATGTTCTGGGTAAACGATCTGAGAATCAGAAATGGAACTGAGAAGGAACAACAAGAGCACACGGCTCTTATTTTCAAGTTGTACTATGATATGATCCTTGCTCAAAATGCTTTGGTGCTGAGGTTCATTCTCGGCAAACCTCAAGCCTGGGTTAAGAGTTTGCTAACAAATTGTGGCGTACCTGAATCACATTACAGAATATATGAGCAAATTATAAGCTAAATCCTCTTGAAAATCAACTGAGTTTGAAGGAATCTCAGCATCTATAGACCCCATTAAGACTGAACTTCCTCATTGGCTTGATATCAATTAGAGATAAAATGATATATATATCTTTCATAACTCTTGAAATTGTTAAACTGAACTAAAAAGCTCATCTTATTGAATAAATCAAAAGCCAATGACTGAGTTTTCAAGCCAAGTGTAATAATTCCTGGCATCTACTTGTCTTAGAATCATATTTAGTTATCAGTTATAAGGAACAAATTCCTTTTAAGCCAGATAAGGCAGCTACCGAAGCTAGAAAGAACATACCCATTACTTCTTTCAAAATGAACGTAAAATAGTGAAAAACTTCCAATTTTCTTCGGTTTCTTGATGTAAAAGTTGTCAATTTACCAGAGAAACGTTAAGATAGAGAGTACTTTGAAAAACTGATGAGCACATAAGGTTATTAATGAGATATTCGGTTCACTAAGCGCTTGGATTATCAGGGTCTTTACGATGTTCAATTCAAAGAGATACTATCTTAACGTTTGACTTCTCATTTCATTCACACTTTCAACTCAAAGAATAAATGTAGATTGCTCGTTTAGTCATGAGCTATTCTATTAATACTATGTATTTAACTTTTTATTCAGAATCACTTTAGGCTGAAACTCCAGCGATTCGATCCACTGATTATTAACATTATAAAATAAAACAAAGTCATCTCCATGACCGACTTTTTCCCCGATATCAACTTCCAAACTGAGTCAGCCACATCTCTAAAAACCTCAAAAGTCAGCAAAAAACTCACCAGCGAATCTCTGCTTGGAGAATCGCCGACAGCTCGCCAAAAATTCAATTTGTACTTTAAGCGAGAACTAATTGGGACAGATTTCACTGCAGCTGTAAACAAATTTTCAGAAATGAACAGATCTATTGACAGAGAAAGCCCAAGAATCTCTCTTCGAGAACAAAAGGTCATCCAAGAAAACATCCAAAATATCGAAAGAAACCTGAGATCGCATATGATACCTCAAAACAGAGAGATTTCAGGCCTTTTGCGAAAAAGAACCTCGATAAAGAAGATCGTTGATGTGAGTCCATTAGTAAGCAGGAACAGAAGCAAAGATACTCCAAGGCAGCTTGCTGAATCACACTTGTTCAAATATTCAGCGAGCCCGACTGGCGGAGCAAGTAGCACGAATCTCCTCATGAGTCAGACGTTCTTGAAAACCAGCGTCGATGAAAAGAGAAACTCCTCTCGAGACGATTCTAAACTAAAATCCAAGGATCTCGTTGTAATGCTTCCTTTTGAACACTTGTGAAATGCAACTCAATCTAATAGCTACAGCTCAACTTTTACAGCAAGCGACTTCATGATCTCGCTAAAGGAGGAAGCTTTGAGCCGAACCTCAAAAAATTGAAACTATGTCTCAAGATTCTTAATCTGCTCGCACAGTAATTTAGCCAGCATTTGGTGCCTTATTCAAAATGCAATAGAGAAGAAAGCGCATACCCAGGACTCACTCAAAATCTGCAAAGAGAATTGACAGCTGGTATATTTTGTGGAAGTTCCGAAATAACTGAAAAAGTGATTCGTCATTGTCCCAAACGTAACCACTCGTTAGTATAAGGTGCTATAACTATTTCCATACAAGTGGATTGGGATTTCCTTCTGCAACCGATGCCCTATTTTATGATTGTCAAAGGACTTTTGTCACGGGTTGAGCAGCTTGAACAAGAAAAGGAAAATCTAATTGTCCTCCATGAAGCCACCGAGAAAGAACTCTATGACGAAATTGCCAAATTGAAGCAACAGTTTGAAATTTTCAAGGAAAATCAGAGTAATAATCTCAGTGAACAAGAAAAAATGCTTACCCTCCGCAACCAACAAATGCAAGAAAAGGTTTTGTATTTTCAATGAGAAATTGTTGTTAATAATCCATGCCTAGCTAAGAGCAATAACTCTTGAAAAAGATGAGTTAACCGATGAAATGGAGTCATTCAAAAAGGAGGTTAAGACCCAAATCACTTCATTGGAGACAAAACATCAAAATGAATTGTTAGAAAATGTCCGCAGACTCACTGTGGAAAAACTTGAGCTTGAATTCGTATCTATCTTTTCTGTGGATGGTTTTTCATGGAAAAATAATAGGAACTGAAGTCAAAAGATAAAATACTGCACCAAAAAACGAGAGAGCACTCTCAAATGATGGAAATGTATCAAATGGCCATGACAAAACTGAAAACTGCAAAAGATCATGTGAAATCTCTGGACACCCGCGTCAAATTGCTTGAAGAAGAAAATAGAACTCTAAGCGTGCGTGGAGCCGTGGGCTTTGAAAACTTGACTCCGCGTCCCGATTTGCGTGAGGTTAGTTTCTATTAATTTGTCAGAGGTGTTCTAAGCTTTCTATTATCAGTTCGAGAGCTTCTACAACGTTCCTCTTGATGAATGTAAATCTACGGTAGCCAAGATTGAGTATTGCAAAAAGCAATTGAAAGAAATGAAAGAACTCAAAGAACCGAAGCTACTAAGTCCTGCCGTAAAGTCGAATACAACAATAAATTCGAGAAGAGGTACAGAGAGCCACCGTTTGAATGCATCTTCGACTTTCTCCTTTAAGTAAACATTTTTTTTATTAATTCGAAAAGCTTTTAAAAGGCTAATGATATCACTATTATTATTCTAATATATCTCCAAAGCAGATTCTTGTTTTTCTTCCATGTAATGCAAATGTTCTATCAAAATTAGCAATAATTTTTCGCCAATGTATGTGCATACATAAAATCCCTTTCTGAAAGAAACACCAAAACGAAATACTGGAATGATCTGGTAATTTTGTTGGATCCAGGTAAGGGAGGAGCCTGCCCGCAACAATCACATTTCAAAACTCCCATGGGAGATTGGACAAACAAATCAACGGTTAGCTTGCAGATATTAAAAGATAAAATTTTGAAATTTCGATAATAAATTTTAAAATCGTATTTGATAACAAAGTTATTCAAGTGACAAGCCTTGCTTTGGCAGTGGAGCTTGTAACCCGTCGAAAAGAAATCCTCAAAGATCTTAGCTTGCAACAGCAAGTTTGATCTCGTGGAAAAGTATGAACCTGTATTGGTAACCAACTTTGAAATCTCGTTTATCTGTTCTGGTATAAAATAAATTTCATTGTTTTGGGTTGGTCAAATACACTGATGCTCAACTAAAGGAAGCATTTGAAGTATTATTGGTGTACCGGTATTTTCAGCTCTCCAAGTGGATTTTGTAATTCAATATTAGAAATCCAGTTTTGAAATCAATTGAAAGTAAGGTTTTTATTATATACGGTACGTAAGAAATAAATAGAAAAAATTATTCTTGTACACAAGGTAGAGGTAGCAAAGAGAAATCATTAAACTCACACAAACATTCATAAATAGTAATGAGTATTAACAATCTCTTAAAACCAAAAATGTATCAAGATTTCTTACAAAAGTAAGATCATAGCGTCTGTGGAATTATAAGAAATTGAAATTTTCTTTTCAAACGAAATGGAATCAGAATAACCCTAACATAAACTTCACTGATTGATAGTCTTGAAAACTACTAGCATAAAAAGATAATGAGTGTTTCTGCCACGTTTGACTGTAGTACATAAGCCAGAATGATTTTCTATTGGTTAGCAATATTATCAAACAGAAGACAAAAGTATATGAGTTAAAATTACTTAAATTTATCAAATAGACCTAAGCAAACACTTAAGCTGAGTAGTTCCAAAAGATATTTGAGAAAACAAATAAATTCAAAGTAAATCGATTCAAACTGGTTATTATTTCAGAATCATAACGATTGAAATCAAAAATCATCAGCCTCAACCTATGAGCAAGCAGTCCACGCAACCCTCCAAGCCTTTAAGTAACTCAACAAAAAGCCCACTCTTCACAAATTTTTATGGAAAGATCAGGAAGAGATGTTTGTCATCGATATGAAACTTGGCCAACGCGAGTATATCTATCAGAAAGATACTTCAAAATGGATCGAAAAAGGTTTAGCTGCATTTGCTCTTGTTGTTACTCAAACTAAAAACCGTTATAGCTCCCATAGCCGGTTCTCAAGTAAATCAGTCCCAGATGAATCAGTCTGCCAACAAAGAAAAAAAAGAAAAAGCGCTTGAGCTACAGAAAAAAATTGATGAATTAAAAAAGCAAATCAAAGAAAAACACGAAAAATTGGGCGCAATAGATCGAGATATCAGAACTATCACTGAAGAACAGAGAGCAAACACGAATCTGGTAAGCACAATATCTTGACACATATCTTACTTCACTCATCTGATTAGTACGTCACAGAATGTCTCGAGAACGAGCAACTTGAGCTCTACAGAAAAAAATTAGACAAAATCAGGGAGAAAAAACTACAGCTGGAAAAAACGCTTTAACTTCATTTTTTATTATTATTAAAGGCACTTATAACATCCATGTTTTGCTTTGCTAGATAATTCCATAATTTTTCTTTTCACAAACTGAATGGTACTCCATATCCATAACCGCACTTCATTGCAACAGTTTTCCCCTGCCAGATTTCATTATTGGCATCTAATGTAAACTGGACACAATTGTTATTTTAAATAACAAAACAAACATTATGCTTTGAAATTATTACAACAAAAAGTACTAAACATAAGATATAGATTGGTTTGACTCTAAAAATAAGACCTTCAAAACCGGTACCCATTTTGTAGGAGAATACTTTCTAACATGGAAAAATTCTAATGCTCTCACAAAAAATTTAATTTATTCTCCAGTTTTCAGGTCAATTGCCTGATTTCGCTTGAAAGACTTTGCCCATTCACGATATTCAGGAGAATCCTCGACGTTAAAATTTTGTTTGACGTTTCTTTTGTAATTGTTGGTCTTCAGGAGTGGACTGTGGCTATTTTCAAATTGTTTTTTTAGTAATGCTGAGGAATTCTCTGCTGAGTTTGAGTTAGAGAAAGGACTTGCGTATTTCTTCATAATTTCTGTTTGTTTTTTCGAAATTTGGTCTAAGTAGTGACTGTTTTCAAAATTTTCAGATAGATCAGAGGCTTTGACGTCTGTGTTCCGTCTGAAAGGCCTGAATTCGCGGAGCATCTCCGCTTTAAATTTATTGAGATCGTGAGAATAATTTTGATTGAGGTCTAGGGATTTGTTAAGCGATGTAATAGATTTTTGGCTGCTCGAATGGTTTATCTTTGATGGAAAACTGGGGTTTTTGGAGAGGCTGCTGAAACCTGATTTCGGAGTAATTCCCGAGGACGGAGTATTCTGGTGGATTGAGGAATAAGTTGGTTGCTGAGTAAGATTGACTTCATTTTTATTTTTGCCTCCAGGACTGGTAACCGATGATTGCTTGCTTTTTAGATAAGGTACGTCTAAGAAATCGCTGCCTTTGTGTGACTGACTGACGTGGCTTATGTGGCTTATTTCTGATTGGTCAAACGACATTGAAGGAGTGTCTGACTGTTTATCTGTTGCTTTGAAGCCGAACTTCTTGCTTTTGAGCAGGGGACTGAGACTTTGTGAACTGAAATTGGCTGATACATGGTACTTTCTTCCTTTCTTTGGGTGCTCAATTGATGTGTCAATAAAGCTCTTGTTGTTAGGAGATTTTGAAATTGCATTTTTTTGAATAGCAGCAGGTATCGCGATCGATTTCAAATCGGAAGGAAGCTTATAGCCACTCTCTGTGGGCTGAAATGTATTCACGTTAAGATTCTCTAATAAAAAGTGGTTGAGTTCTTCAAAGCAAAAAATTTTGTATGATTACGCAGCTTTTTTTTCTCATGGGATTTATTCGACGGCGGTGAATCTTGTTTTTTTTCGATAGGAGTGGCCTCCTGAGAGAGTAGTTGCAGAGGGCCGTCTCGCTTTATCAAGTTTGACCTTCCTTTGAATCGTTCCTGAAAATCCATCAGCAGTTTATGCCCCTTCCAATTATGTATAAAACCTAAAATTAATGAATTTAAAAGCACAAGTGCAAACAATTAATTCGGATGGGGTTCTTTAGTTCTGTAACGAAAAAATAAAAAAAAGAGAACGTTTTATTAGGGACTATGAGGATACGGGTATGACAATGGGCATGATTGTATAGTTAATTGATTAGGACAAAGAAAAAATTTTGATTTTTGGATATCAAATTCCGCTTATAATGAATTACAAACAATGAACTTCAAAGAACATAATAGATAAGCTCTTCGCCGCTGAAAAACAATTACAGTTGGATATCAGATTCGCGTATGAAAAAAAAAATCCCCCGAAAAGAGGCATTTATTGCCCATTAATAAAACAGTTATAATTGTCAGTACTCTCAAACCTTTGTTAAAAATTCTGATTAATCTGAGAGATCAATCCTAAAGCAATTAAAAATTTATTAGCTGCCTCAAGGCTTTTGTTCGATTAAATGAACAATTGTCTCTCTAAATCTGTTAAAGAATAAAGAATAAACCTC
>ENA-UOTZ01000756-UOTZ01000756.1-compost-metagenome-genome-assembly--contig:-NODE-756-length-26029-cov-9.053946_pt1 | contig 26029 bp, 14 predicted proteins | sample MGYA00238144_ERZ746983 | MGnify/ENA primary metagenome ERZ746983 (study PRJEB28759, sample SAMN06268863) | compost metagenome | isolation source: single cell | place: USA: California, Emeryville, Joint... | reverse complement strand
TACAGCAGTCAAAAGAGTCTTCTTTCTCTTAATTCTTAGCTTCTGAGGGATCTTTTCTACTCTTTTCTGAGATTTATACACTCTCATAATTGACTTGGCCGTCGAATAGTTCAGCTTCATGTCCTTCGCGACCTAATGAATATATTTTGAGACGAAGGTCTTTGAATTGTCTTACCGCTGCAATCTTTTCTTTATTCTCGGTGACTCTTCTCACTAATTCTTCTCGGTCTTCATTTGAAATGCATGTATATGACGCCTGGGCCCTTTTTCTTCTTGCAGGATATTTCGTTTCAGAGGTTACATGTTCATTAGGTTTCGGTAGGACACATTGCGATTTGAGGATATCGGAGAGGGTTGACATTTCTCTTGGTTGTGTTTCTGAAAGTAGGCTTTGCGTGTTTTTGATTTGTTTATAGTTATTTTTATTGCTTCAATTCTCCAACTATTTAAAACCTCCGGAGTGATATGGAAGAATTCTTATGAATTAATCTATCAATACAATTTAAAGACGATGAAGTGGCAATAAAATTTACCTATTTGAGAAAGCTTGCACTACCTCATGGGCTTTTCCTTACCTGAATCTCCTATCAAACAAAAAGCGTCAATCGAAGAGATTTTTGAGCTGATAAATGTGTCCAGAGGGCTACCGAGCTAGATTTTTGATTTATTTGTGAGAAGTTATTTATTCCAAATTATTTGATTAAAACGGGCATATTGTAAATAAAGCAATTATTGGTTTAAAATTGTTATTGCGATTCTAACCACCTCGAGCTGAATTAATTTTGGAAGTTTATTTCAGCTCGGAATTATCAACTAATTAAAGCAAAGTTGATCTTGATTTATTTGTCTATTTATGCGTTTAAAAGAAAATAGCTCACAATTTCAGCAAAGAACCCAAAATTTGGTTCTCAATGAATTGAATCATACTGCTTTTTCGGTTTCACAAACTCTTTGTAAGAGTTGAAAGGGTTTATGAGGTCTAACTCACTAATTGTTAGCTCAAACGAAGTGAAATAGCTGAGTTTACAATGAACCAAATTTTGAAAGCTTCGATTTGAAGTAGGTGCAGTGGACTCCGTGGACTCCAAATTGGTTATTTTGCAAAGAAAAGTCGGTTTTTCTTGATTTCGAGAAAGTAGTTCATGTGTTGTGTGGTAAATTTGAATCATTAAGATTGATAAGATCCAAAATTGTCTCTAAAATCCTGTAGAAAAGGCGAGTATTGTTCCCCAAGGAGTAGTTAGCGACTACCGACTATAAAATTCCAGAAATATTTTCCTATTTTTTAGTTGCTGAGCTCTTATTACTTCTAAAAGGCAATATAACTCTTCACCCTGATAAAGTGCTATATTTGTATGTAAATATCACCAAGACCGTTTGACTCACATGAAACCTTGTTCGAAGAGGAGAGAGAGAAAGCGAGGCTGCCAAGAAAAATATCGATTTTACAAAAAATTTTCTTTGAGGAAAATGAAACTGATTGATTTACACTAGAGTGTTAGTCTTCTAATATTGAATTGATTATCCAAATATTATTGCTTAGAAAATACATCCATTTTTATGCTAACCCAGGAACCAGCTAGATTATCATATCTACTCTCATATACCATTCGCGCTTGTAGAATAAACTTGTAGAGAATTTCCAAACACCAGAAAATCAATTGTAGCCAAGTATGACTGTATTTTAATGGTTCGATAAGAACTTATATCAGAATTCTTCAAAACATCTCCCATATATTAATTCGAACTCTAACATTCTCAGACGTTCTGGGATGGTTGCTGCATTACCAAAGCCAAAGTTTAGAAATTTAGCGAACATTTGGTGGAGAACAATGGAAATTTGTATACTTGTCCTTAGAAAAGACAAATCCAGTATAAGGAATAATCTGCTAGAAAATCCAACAATATTGATCCCTTTTTCAGCTCACTACATTAAATCTCACAATGCAGCAGCTCAATTTCGCTGATTAAAATAAAATAATTTAGGTCGTATTAGAGAGAACTTGTAGATTCAACGAAGATTTGCGAATTAGAAAATTCCTTAATTTAAACACAATGCAGGTTTAACAAGTTATACTGGTTACTTTTATGAAATTAGAGATTTCAAACTTAGAAATCGGTCTCTTTTGCTAATGCGCTATCCGAAGGAGAGTCTTCCCATTGCAAACCTTTCTCATTAATTGCTTTTCCCATCATTTCTTTTTTTTCATACTTTCTTGTTTACGTGCTGCCTCCTGATATCCTTTTGCTCTTAGCTTTCTCAAATAAGTAAAATATCGTTTGTCCACATCTCTCAGGTCGTACAATGGGTGCTGTTCTTTCAAGAACGGTATCAGATCAAGAAGAACCTTATCATTGTCTCCACCCTCAAAAGGCTGTACCAGAAGAATATTCTCAGGTTGGTAATGAGAGTTTGATAAATTATCCTGCCAGCGCCAGATAAAAAGTTAAATGAGTGATACAAATTTATAGAATAAGTGAGTTACATCAATCAAAATGACATCTTTTAGAGGAACTTTAAGAATAGTTAAATCCTTTGCGATTCCTAGCCAGGTTTCCGAGCAATCACCTCTATGGAACAGCTTCTTAATGTATTTATCAATTCCAAATGCCTTCAACATGGCTTCAGCATACTAATTTAACAGTGAATATAAATAAATAAGTTGAAATTGATGGACTTACTTCTTTTGAACCGGATGTGAAAAGCACAATTGAGTATAGCTTGGACATCTCCTCTAAAAATTCAAAAAGATATGGTCGTTGTACAGCATAACAGCAGACTTTGCGCCCTGATTCTAAAACCTTTTGAAAAGCTTATTGAATGACGATTTAAAAAGTGATTAACATCTATTCTTTGTGCCATTGAATCAAATCGGGTCATTCTAGTATGAATCAAGGTCTCATCGAGATCAAGGACCAAAAATTTCCCCTTTACAAAAACATCAGAGAGAAGATTTCATATTCATCATTACCTCACTAAGCGAAAGGCCATACCTTGAAAGTTCTTCAGATTTTGGGCACTGATATCCCTCTTCTAGCGTACTTTTACGGTTTTCGGAGCACAATATTGATTTGAAAAACTCACTCAACATACTTTAATATTTTATTTTGTTAGATTTCTGAATCTGAAATTAAAACGACAGTGAAAGTTCACTTTATCACATGTAAATTTTTAAGGCTTATCCCACGCTAAATAAAAACATTATCAAAATACTTCATTTCCAAATTAGCATTTGATTTTGAAGCTTAAGTACCCGACCTAAAAAAATTTCCCTATTTGAGGAGGATAGAAGACGGTGATTCGTGCATTGCATGTTTCTATCATTTGCTTATTCATTCTAAAAAACGTAATACTCTGTTATTTCAAATTGAACCGCTTCATTTCTTTAAATGGATTGAATAAGCTGATTTTTATTTCGGGGAAGTTGAAAGTCATTGGAAATTGTAGCATTGCTGGTGTGCAGATCATACTCAAGTCGCAACTTTATAGAACTCATATTGTTAATTTTTCGAGTATCGAGCATGTTTCTCTTCCAAATCCTCGCGAATTTGAGAACAAAAAAAAGCAAAGCCGTAAACAAGGCTATGGTACTGGATGTTGTGATGACTCCTGACCTTGAAGTCGAAGAAAAGCCCCTATTATGGAGCTAAATCTAAATTATGTTGTATTTCGGATATTAATCTGGGTTCCAGTCTTCTTTGTCTTGAGTATCTTCGTTAAATGCTTACAGTTCTCAGCTAGCTAAATTCTTGAATGAATAATTAGTCTAGGTTAACTTTACGATGACTTTGGCATTAAATTTCCCAAAACGAGTTGAATTTAGAATCAGTCATACCTAGCTTAGAAAATAATGCGTTTTTTTCGAACTCAAGGGCAAAATCAGCAGGAGTTTCAAATTGTTCTATCAACGAAGCTTTGGCTTCACTCTGTGAATCAATTAACTAAATTAAATTTCAAATGAGATTCTTCTAATAATTCTCAGCTTAATTAACTTTCTCTTCTGGAATTAATTTGAGTATAAGTCGATGAATAGTTTCAGACTCTTGGATGGTATTGCTGTCAAACACAAAGAAACAAGATTTGAGTGAATAATTAACTTAGGGTGATTTATTGCAGTTACTGGCGGTCCTAACCTGAACTTGAAGACATTGAAGCTTGATTTATCATTGAGAAAAACGAATTTAGAATGAGAACTAACATCAGATCTTTTTCCAAAAAAATCCGTGAGATATTAAAAAATGAAAGAGTTGGATAAGGTTTGGATATGAGAAAACCCCATAATGTCATCACAATCCAGTTAGAAATAGTTATGCTGATTAATTTTACAAAATGAAAGGTTTCGAATATAGAAACTGCCCGTTGAGCAACATTTCTTCATTAATATCAGCAACAGTCTATCCTCAAGGTTTGACACTAATGTTAAGACTTTTCAATTTCCTGACAATAAATGAGTCCGGCGTATCATCTGAATTTTTCTCGCCAACCGTATCAGTCTCCTTTGTTAATGCGCTATTAAGAGGGGAGTCTTTTCCTTCACTTGCAATCCCTTCGTTGCTAATTTCTTTTTTCACACTTTCCTCTTTTTGTTGAGTCTCCTGCAACTCCTTTGCTCTCAACATTCTCAAATAAGAAATGTATCGTTGATCCACATTCCTCAGGTCGGACAGTGAATACTGATCTTTTAAGAACGGAATCAAATCAAGAAGGACCCTATCATTCTTTCGACCGTCAAAAGGCTGAATCAGAAGAATATTCTCAGGTTGGTAATGAGAGTTTGATAAATTATCCTGCAAGAGCCAGATAAAAAGTCAAATGAGTGATACAAATTCATAAAATAAGTAAGTTACATCGACCAATATGACATCTTTCAGAGGAACTTTAAGAATAGTTAAATCCTTTGTGACTCCTAGCCAGGTATCTGAGCAATCTTCTCTATGAAACAACTTCTTGATGTATTTATCAATTCCAAATGCCTTCAACATGGCTTCAGCATACTAAAATAACCATTTTAAGATAGATAGATAAATAGATAAAGTTATTGATTCATAATGGACTTACTTCTTTTGAACTGGATGTGAAAAGCACAATTGAGTAGAGCTTGGACATTTCCTCTAAAAATTCAAAAAGATATGGTCGTTGTACAGCATAACAGAACACCTTCTGCCCTGATTCGAAAAACTTTTTAAGAGGCTATTTAATGAGGAGGAGAAGAAGAAAAAGTTATTTACACTTATTCTGCGTGCCGTTGAATCAAATCGAGTACTGTCTGCATAAATCAGGGTCTCATCAAGATCAAGGACTAAAAATTTTCCCTTTACAAATTAGAACGAAGCTTTCAGATTTGAGCTTACCTCACTCGAAGGTTCTTCGGATATTGGGTCTCGGTGCTCCTCTGGCGAACCTTTGCGGGTTTCGGAGCAAAATAATGATTTAAAAAACTCACTAAACATGCTCTAACAATTTATTTTGTTAATTTTGCAGAGTATGGAAATAAAAGGATTTGAGCGTCAGTCTACCGCACGTAAATTTTTTAAAGCCATAACTTAACTCACACAAAAAATATATAAACTTCACATTTCCAAATCAGAGTTTAATCAAATAAATTACCACGAGAGCAGCATTAAAATTGCATCTCTTTAAACTAAGTGGTTTTACCATTCCAAACATTCCAAGTTACTATCTGCTTATGTCTCTAGTACCATTAGTTAGTAGCCTGCAACATTTTTTCATATTAAATTGAATAATCAGTTTTTTTCGAAGAGAGTGATTGAGAGTCAGCGAAAATTGCTGCATCGTTGGTCAGCTGATCATCATAGAGCTTGGCGCAAGTTTCTAGAGAACCATATCACTGTATTTTAAATTTTTGAGTACAAAACTTGCTCTTCCTTGAATACATATTGAATTTACTCAAAGTAATAAAATAAAAGTCAGGGTCAATTACTAGTTAGTATTTCTTAAAAATCAGAATGAAGCTGTACAAGTTAATTACAATGGAATTTCCGATTATTTCAAGTTTCATGGCATATGAGGTAACCTTAGGACAACAAAACAATTAATAATCAACAGAATTCTTTCATCAAAAAGATTCACACCAGCCTTAGTGTTTCCTTTTGATTTCTCTTGGAACTAACATTTAGGTATAGAGTGGCCAAGCCAACAAATTTTTCTTAGTTATTCTATGGCCTCTGAATAGAGGTTTACTCTCTGACTCACTTAAATTTTTTAAACGGAGAAGTTTTAAATAATTTAGACTCACTCCTACCTTTCAAGATGGCTCATATTCCAATGTACTCTACTCTCACGAACGATTTCTCAAATGCACACTTCCTAAAGTAAGTAATTTCTTAATTCAGATACTTGAGATAAATTTATCTTGAAATTAGCCAGCATTTGATGATAAGACGGATTATAGGAAAATGCGCTAAATTATAACGAGTTAATTAATCCAAAACAGCTTTGAAAAATAACGGTACCATATTTCAGTAGCCTTAATGACTTTATTAAGTCAATTTTGTGAAATAATCCGAGATTTTTACATATCATGGCTGAAGACGCACTGCATAAAACACCTAGTCAAGCGGACAACGAAAATCAACCCCTTCTCTCTCCTCCTGAAAATCAAGATAATGAAGCGGGTTCTGAATTTCCAATTAAATCTTCCATTTACTCAATGAAATCAAGCGAAAAGAAGGAATCTCCAGCCTCAGCTGGAGTCACGACTCTGCTGAAATACGTCATCGCGCTCGGTATCCTCGCGATTCCTTACGTCTCCGCGAGAGTCGGTCTCTTTCCTGCTTTGATCCTCATCCTTTTTGTCGGATAATGAATCTTTACGCATTGAAACTTCTTGACGCAGTTGCCACAGACTTAAACTTGAAGAAAGTCGACTTAGGAAGGATGTGTTACCTAGTATCAAGAAAAACGGGGTTTCAATATTTCGCAGAAATAAATTTACACATCATGTGTATAGGCGGAGTTATCATCGAGGTCGTCTTTATCGCAGAGTATCTCGGTGAGGTTTCATGTATTCTCGATTGGACGATTTTCTGTGATCGAAAGCTGATGCAACTCGTGCTGATATTCGCTCTTATTATGCCCGTGATGACGATCACGGATCTCCATTATTTGGCGATTCCTAATATGATTGCGTTGATGGTCCAACTTGGATTCATTATAATATTGTTGGTCACTTCGATCAATCTGATTCAGTCGAATGGAGTAGCCAGTGGCGGACTAGAGGCTGCTTTGACGAAGTTCGAATTTTCTGGACTTCCAGTCGCGTTTACGACGATACTTTTCGCTTATGAAGGCGTTGGAGTTTTCATGGAGGTTCGAGGATCCGTTGGCGATAAGCTCAATAAGGTGCTTAATTGGGGATTCGCGTTTGCAGCGCTCGGCTACATGGTTGTCACCTCGACGGCGGTCCTTGCCTACGGAGACGCGACGAATTCGATTATTTTCTTGAATCTCGATCAACACAATGAGTTTTATCTTGTTTTCGAACTTGGATACCTTATCTCAATTATCCTTGGGATTCCAACGCAATTATTCGCGATCACGCGTATCATTGAGAACTACAAGATTTTCAGGAGTTTTATTCAAGTTGAAAATACAAATAAAAAATCAAAACTGAAAAGACAGCTCATTCGAATCCCATTGCTTCTCATCATTGTTAGTATAGCAATGGTGATTCCAAGTTTCAGTTCGTTCTTGAACATTATTTCCGGTCTCACTTTTACGATCACTGCCTTCGCGATTCCGGTGATACTCTACTACATACATTTCCAAGACGACCCAACAAAGCGGTTTAAGCGCTTTATGAATTGGGTCCTATTGGCTATTGCAATCGTTGCGGGTGTTATCGCAACAGTACAGAGTATAATGGAAATGGTAAACGGTTCAAGCACCACGACGACAGCAACAACAGCAGCAGCCGCCTAGATGAACTAACTTGAACGTTTCTTCATGAATTTCGTATGAAGCTTTCGGAAACTCGATTGACGCTGTTTTCTTCTAAGGTTAATTTATTATGAGTTTCGCGTAAATTTACAAAATCCTTTTTTCTGTCTTGATAAATAAAGCTGAATAAAATGGCTGTAGAGCTCAAGATTAATCCATTTCGATTAAATAAAAGATCTACGAACGTCACCTTCGGCGTTTTCACAAAAAAGCTTAAGCGCAATATCTCACATTAAACTTAGAAGATAGCATTTGTCACATTTGATAGTTATTTAGTTCACAGAATCCAAATTTCTTCGGTTAATTCACTCTTATTTTGTGTTGTTAAGTAATAGCTTCTCTACTCATAAAAAGACTTGATTTTGAACATTTATATATCACCATTTTAGATATCTACCCTGATTTATCTCCATATCGGAGGATAATTGAATTGGGTTCACTATTACCTGCGATATATTCACATTCGCACTTCTTGTTCGAAAGATAGTTATTTCAAAACCGTCGGTTGCTTCGGAATTGAAGATTGGAATTGTTGTTTGGACATGTATTCAACAAAAATTAATCATTTGAAAGCTATCTAACGATGCCTTCCTAGGAACTCAAAGAAAACTTGCATTTGGTGCAATAAGACATTCATTTTTCAGCACATTAGCGATTATTGATTGTTATTTTTGATTTCCTCCTCTTAATTCGCAAATAAACTGCAAATCAAAGTTCTTCAATTATTAAACAGCCAGTTTTTATCTCTGCGTTATTTTTTTGAAAACGAATCCAAGCTAATGCAAAACCGCTTGGAAAACAACGCTTTTCGGCTAGTTACTCATACTCCGACTTAGAACTTTATGACTATAATCGTTTGAAATAGCAAACAATATGTTGTCTGAAGAACAAGCGAAAGAAACTCCAGATCAACTCGCAGAAGACACTCGTCTCCTAGCCGATATTCTCGAGGAAACTCCTATAGATGACGAAGGTGATCCGGACGATCCGCACTTACAATCATCGCTTTATTCAATGAAATCGAGCCAAAAAATGGAATCCTCGGCTTCCATTGGAGCAATGACGTTAGTCAAGTATGTTATCGCTCTCGGTATCCTCGCGCTTCCGTACGTTGCTGCTAGAGTCGGTATCGTCCCTGCTTGGATCCTTATCATCACCGTTGGATATTTGAACCTATACTCGTTGAGACTCCTTGATTCTGTTGCTAGTTCGGTGAATTTGAAAAAAGTGGACGTCGGAAGACTTTGTGAAAGAGTATCAAGAAATTTAAAGTTCCGGCACTTTGCAGAATTCAATTTGCATATCATGTGCGTCGGAGCGTGTATCTCTGACATAGTTTTTATATCGAAATACATTAGCCAGTCTTCTTGCGTTCTCGGCTGGGTTTTCTGCGATCGAACGTGGCTGCAATTCGTGTTGATTCTTGTCCTCGTGTTGCCTGTGATGACCATCACTGATATTCATTATTTGGCGTACCCCAACACAATTGCGCTAACCTTTCAAATAATGTTTGTGATTACCTTCATAGTCGCCTCTATTTCTCTCATCGAGACAAATGGAGTTGCAAGTGGAGGGTTAGAAGCCGCCCTGACGAAATTCGATTATTCTGCGCTCCCATGCGCCTTCACGACGATCCTGTTCTCTTATGAAGGAGTCGGAGTGTTTTTTGAAATTCGATCTTCCGTTAAAGAAAGTTCGGAGCTGATGAAGATGCTCAATTGGGGATTCGTTCTGTCGGCGGTCATTTACATTATTTTTGGCACCGTGTCTGTTCTTGCTTACGGAGACGCGACAGAATCGATTATTTTTCTGAATCTCAACCAACGCAATACATTTTTCATCATTATCGAATTCGGATATCTCGTCGCGATTATCCTCGGAATTCCCACTGGACTGTTCTCAATCACGAGAATCATTGAGAACTATCAAATCTTTAGAAGCTTCATTCAAGATGAAAACAAAAAAGGTACTAAATCGAAATGGAAAAGACAACTCATTCGGCTTCCTTTGGCTACTCTCATCTGCGGGACTGCCATGATTATCCCAAGTTTCAACTCATTTTTGAGCTTTTTATCAGGCATAAACTTTACAATCATGACGTGTGTGATTCCAGTCATCCTTTATTATATCCAATTCAAAAACGACCCAGACAGGCGATTCAAGCGCCTCATGAACTGGTTTGTATTGGGGATCGGTATTGTTCTGGGAGCTATCGCAACAGTCCAGAGCGTGATGGAAATGTTGAATCCTACAACGTCGACAACGGCCGGTGGTACCACCACGACCTCTACATATGCAGGCTAAGATTCTCAATGAGAAAAATTTCTACATTAGAAAATCTCTCTATTGTTTACTTTTCTGTTTCTTGTTAGTAAGAGCTTATTTACAGAAGTTCCTCTTTGAATTTCAGCCTCAAATAAAATAACATTCACTTTTTGATTGTCGAATTCTGATAGGATCATTGAAAACTATCAAATATTTAGATAGATAAAAAAGTGGGAAATAGTCAAAACTAAAAAGACGATTTATTAGACTGCCATTGTTTATTATTACCTGTGCGATCGGAATTGTGATTCTTAGTTGCAATTAGTTCCTAAGTGTTGTGTCGGGTACGAGCTTCACGGTTTTAAGTTTCGTGATTTCAGTAGTGTTGTACTATGTGCAGTTTAGAAACGATCCAAGCAAAAGGGGCAAGATGATTGCGAACTGGGTTTCGATGGTGTTTGGAGTTATTATCGGAGCTATAGCAACGATTCAAGGCATTGCTGAGATGACTAATCCCAAGACAATCGCCACTACGACGACTACTGCTTAAGAAGCAGAAAGTTTGGAGGAGCTTACTTTATTATTCAAACCAAATATCTTTAGCCTTTGATCATCTGATCTCTTCAGATTGATATTTATATGACTTCAATAGATATCCGAAAATTTCCAATTTTGAATAAGTAATAGAGGGATGGAATGCTCATTATTATAAAATAGAAAATACAAGCGGTCGCTTATGTAGTTGCAACAGTGGTTTGAAAATAGTTCATAATTATTGGGAAAGAGAGAGAAAAAAAAGAGAGATAGATATCAGATAGAATAAGAGCTTCATTTTGAATGGAGAGAAGTTCAATTCTGAAACTCCCTGATGTTCTCTAGAAATCTCCCTTCATTAGTATTGTGGATTATCTCATAACTTAATTGTTCGGTTTTGTATATGCTCTTTATTTCTCTCGAGGGCTTTTGTAAGAATTCACTCTCTAAGGAGCTCAGAATACTGCTACCAAAGATACAACGAATCTTTGGGTACTGATTAGAATGTTAGAGAAACGAGTTATAAGCCACTTTCAAAGATCTAAGCCACTTTCAGAGATCTAAGCCACTTTCAGAGATCTAAACTTAGATTTAAACTCTCCCAAGAGACGGTAGTTCCAAATAAAATGAGATTGCTTCTATTTTCGTACTTTGAGAAAAATTAGTTTTATCACGATATCATAACAAGGACTTCGTTGCTATCGCTTGCTCGCTGAATGAGAAGTTGGAATGAGCAGCTAAGCTTATGGAGAAAAACAATCCATCTTCTTTATCTCATGATTCAAAACTCATCACTCTGTTCTTAACGATTCAGGAACAAACTCGACATCAGAACACTCGAAATCACCTAATCTTTATACTTTACTTCAGGAGTCTTAAGTTAAATTTTATACTCTTTAATTCTAAACTCCCATTATATGAGAGTGAGCACATTCGCAGTTTACTTGGCTACTCTAAGCGTCTTTGCAGGTTAAACCGCTTCTTCTCGCTCAATCTACTCACCTTATATTAGGCGCTCTTAAAGTGTATAAACTCATTGACGGTAGTACCGAAAAATCCTACATGGATGTCAAAAATCACGACAGCTTCTACTTATTCAACTACGATTACAGCTTCAGCGGAACCTCCAACTTCACAGTCTGTATCTGGGCCAAAAGACACATCGAACTCACTGGTGGACTTCACACGCTTTTGCGAGTCACCACTTCTGGAGCGTAAAAACTCAATTCAAATGCCATAGCTTAATTTCCCATTCTCTTTCCAACTAAAAGTGACGTGGGGCCCACCGCGAGACTTCCTTTAATCGCACATGATGCTAGCATCACAAACGCGTTTAGTTTTTACTTTAATACAGCGCAATCTCCAGCAAATCCCACAACAGGCGAAATTCCTTCAACCTTTGTATATATACTTTTAAGCTTGGCCATTGCTAATAGATTGCTAGGCTGATTATACTTATTATAATCTTGGAACTTGGACCTTTTTCGTGTGTTCTTACAGTCCGACTGGCACTATCACTTTTTCGACTTTTTCTTATAGCTGGACTGGATCTACAGTTACAAATAACTCCTACACAGCTTCATGGAGCGTATCGAACAGTGTTACTGTGCCTAAGACAGCTTATCTATATGTGGGCGGTGATGCATCCAATGAATACTGCAATTGTACTGTGGGACATGTGATGTTTTTCCCAGCATTCTCAACCAGCGATGATCAGGTGATAAGGGAGTTTCTGGCATTTGGAGACCCAGGTATTTACGAATTAGTTGTGCGCGTTTTGAAGAGATTTAGAGAGGATTTTGAGCATTAATTTTGGAACTTTTCTCGAGGAAACATCAACGCAAGAGGTATATGTTATTGATAAGAAGAGTCTTACTGGCTATGTATTGGGAACAAACGGTATGTTATGATATTAAAGGTCAGAAGCGTGAGATACTGTTTGTAATTAGGTGAAACTTCAGGCACAGATGCTACGGACATGGTGCGACAGCCGGTAAAAACAGAAATTTTCTGAAATTGTAACCTTTTCGCTACAGTATGGAGACCTTGCCTGTTCAGGAACCAGTCTTATGTCAATTCCAACCAACGGGTTCACTTGGCTTCCAGGATTCATGATGCATTTTTGGATCAAGCCAACAACCTCGGGGACCATCCTTTCTGGACGATCAGTAAATAGAATATCTTGTGCAATTGTAACCATTTTTGCTTAGTCTGGAGGGACTGATACATTCACTATAACCTTCGACGCGATCTCAAGTAGTTTGACTATAACGAGGTTTGGTTCGACATCAATAAGCGTTCAGAGTCCGCCAAATAGTATTAGCCTCGGTATGTTTATTGTTTTTTCTGGTTGCTAGATTCAATAATATAGGAGCTTGGAACGAAATTGCGGTAGGTACACCGATGAATTTGGGTTTGCCCAGGGCACGAACGATATTAGAAATCAATTCAACGAATTATTATGATCTTGGGTGGTCAACTGACACTACCCTGAGCTTATCCGTTGGATCAATCACCTTTTGCGCTTCTCCTACTGGACCTACGGATTTCTTCACAGGATCAATCAGAGGTTGGACTCTATACTCGGGTTATTTTAATTACAACGCGGATTTACGTAATAGTTTGTGGAATCTTTTTTTCGCTGACGAAATAACCTTTTATAGTCGCGAATTGCTCTAAGGCGGTAGGAATGAGTGATTCGAACGCGTCATGCCTAAGATGTAATTCGCCATTGGCCGTCTACAATGGAAGTTGCTATCAGTATTGCCCATCGCCATCAGTAGCAGTAAAAGAACAGGCCCAGCCAATTTGTATTGCATGCAATCCCAACATAACGGTAACTACTCATCACCTCCAATTCACTATTTGGCTTCGAAAACTAGGGTGATTTGTTTGGCTATTGCGGACCAATGAGCTCGGATAGCTGTCTTCTTTATGATTCAACGAATTCTGCGTGCTCCGTTTGCCTTCCAGGCTATATCAACGACGGTACGACATGCAGCGTAAATTGCACCGACCCTGACGCAGTTCCAATCCCGCGGATCGCCAGCTGCGATCGAGCTCAGCAACTTATAGCATTCATCGACGGCGGCGATCGAAGCGTGCCAGTCTCTCAGCCACTCACTCTCGATGCGTCGCTCTCAAAACACACGGGAGATCCTACGGCGACTCTAATTTACACATGGTTTTGCACTGCGGGAACCGCTTCGGACGTCAGCAGCTGCTATGTACCTAGCGGAGTCAATTTTAACACTCCAACAACATCACCGACACTAACCATACCTGCAAACTCATATTCTCTAAAAACCACATACCATTTTACAGTCCGAGTCGAAGCCAACGGTCTAACAAGCTTTTACTCAGTTCAGATTAAGTTTACGAACCAAGCAAACAGTATTTCCATTCACTATGACCCATCCTTGACTGCGATTTGCAATTCTAAGTCCTACGATTTCTGGGTAACTTCTTCAGACGCCTCGATCGCTGTAAGATGGATGAGTTCATTTAACTTCGATCTCATAAATCAATCCTACGTGAGGACTCGGCCTTTCAATAATGAGGATCTTGTGTATAACAGCTACACTATCACTGCTGAGTCAGGTACTACATCCACAACAGTCACCTTTCCTCTCAGCCCACAAGCGACCGGAGGAAACATGACGATAACTCCAACCTCAGGAGGAATACCTTTCCAGACAACTTATCTCGTCACCATGGATTCTTATACTCACATTGATGGTGGAACTTTGTCCTATGCTTTCTCTTACTGCAGCAACAAATCGAATTTCCAATCGCTCAATGACCGAGTATTAGTAAGCAACTTTAGCAGCAGTACCTCAAGCCCACCCTTCTACCTCCCGAACTATAGTCCTATTAGGATATACGGGTCGATTCTAGACGCCACGGGCTGTGTGACAAACGTTTCATTTGACGTCAACCTTACGACAAGCCATAAAACAAGCATTGCCGAATTTCAAGACTTCGCCGCATTTGCTGCCTCTCTGAGCTCAAGCGTGGGAATTGGGAATATCAATATGCTCATCGACGAGCTGCAAAGCAACGATGATTTGCTCGATTGCAAGTTCAACCTTGATTACAATTCGGAAATCTGCTACACCGGCCAGATCCCTTACCGTTGTACCGGTATGCAATCCTGTGCGCTTGACGCCACTTGCCAATTATCGAGATGCCGTTGTTCAGAGGGGTATTATCTCGCCGATTGCAGCATGGACAACGAGACGTATCAGTCTCAGTTATCGAGCCGTCAATCCTTAATCACCTTTGCTGAATCGCTGTTATCTCAAACTACAGACCAAGACACGTTTTTAGCAGCTCTGAAACTGCTCGAGATGCTAACCGAGCACGCGCATCTCAATACAAATTCTACCTACGCAGTGGCATTGGACACGCTTGACGTCGTGGCAGGTAAACTCAACTCCATCACTCCGCAAGATAAACTCGCTTCTATTGTCCAAACTGCTGGTGAAGTCATTTCCAACGTGCTCAACGCTACCATCGAAAAAGACTGTGGGCTTGCGACGAACTTCTCGCTCACAGCAATCAGTAGCAGCTTCGGGCTTATCGCGTCTCTATCGAATTCTTTGCTTAAGGCGACGAATGCTGACGAAACGATTTTATCAACGGATACCTGGATTTCTCACTCAAAAGTAGTCCACAGCAGCCAACTAAGCAACCTTCAGATCGCTCCTGGGACGACATTTCCTCAAGCGCAGTTTGGGCAAGTCACAAATGCTGCGGCCCTTCCTCAATACGTAGTTGTCAACTATATCTATCTGAAAAAGGACCCTGCAACCTGCAATGACTCTCAATCGCTGAGCTTCACGTTGCAAGTGTCAGATTCCAATAGTACACAAAACGTTACTGTTGAGGCGCCTGTTCAGGTTACGTATCCAAGCCAAACATTCCCTGACGTGACATGCGACGCAAACTGCAATCAGACCACTGATGGAGGCGGGAACACGATGTGTTTGTGTCCTAATGCAACAGTATTCAGCCCAGAGAACCAATTGATAGTGATTTATAATAAATCACGAGCAAGCGATTCGCCGAGCAATTTGCACATCCCAAGAGAGCCGGTATCTAACCGCTGGTCCTTCTGGGTAACTCTGGGTTATACACTTTTTTTCATGGCGTCATTGGCGATCGTAAGGACCGTAAATAAGACATTCTGCCTTGTGGAGAACGTAAGAAAAGCGAAAAAGCAAAACAAAGAAATCGGAACCTTCTCCAAATTTTTCGTTTTTGTCCTCGTTTCGCACCCGTTGACCAACCCGTTCACATTCGATGATCCTTGTATCAGAAAAGAATTCAGAGTCCTCCTCTTTTACGTCAGACAGCTCGGTGTTTTAACTTTCTCGGCTGTCTTCGTGCCAACCCACGCGGTATGATTCCTTTTATTTCCCTTGTCATGGCATGACTTTTTACTTTGTTAGATGCAATTCGATTTTGTCACTGAGCTCCTCACTTTTAATATTGGGGTATTCATGTGTGTGCTCTTTGTGGTAGCTCCGCTAGTCATAGTCCTTGAGAGGATGCTAAGAAACCTGAGAGGCAAGGCTGATAAAGTGAAACTGTAATTGATTTTCTCATTGAGTATCTAACTACAATAATCTTATGAAAACAGAGGCGAAAACAAGATATTCAAAGATATTCAAAAGCTGTTTATGTACTTCAGTTCGATTGTTTCAATCGTACTCGCGTTGGTCGGCTTCAGCATGCTGATCAAGACCTCAGTAGACTATTACGACAGCCAGATTCCCTATTGGGGCGTGAATTACCTTAAGGCTTTTCTGCAAGATTTTCTTCTACTACCTCTGCTTGGAATTCTGTTCAATGTGCTCATATTCAAATTAATCATCCCTACTAAGAAGGTCAAGCGACAAATCAGATGGTGCTTGCGATGGCTTGCTGATGATAGCATCTCGATGCTGTTATTTGCCTTAGGATGGAGAAAGAAAATGCCTTCGCTGGAAGTAATGCATTAATTTTCTTGAAATTTGTGTATTAAATTCTCCATTGTAAATATTTAGAGAGAAAAAATAAAAACTCAGGCAGCGCCACCGAACCTTCAGGGTCAGGGCAGCTTCTCGCAGGATAGCCAAATACATCCGAGGAGATCAGACGGAAGCTCTATTTCTCAGGCCCAGAGGATCATACACAGAACGACCGAAAATTCTTTGCATAATTCTCATTTGGAAATCCAGGTGACTGAAAATTCTATAGCAAATAACTCTTTTACGTTTCGGGTTAATCCGAGTTTGGGTAGTGGAAGCACGAAGTAGCTTATAATATCTACGTCTTCTAATTGACTGTGTCGATAAGCTTTATATTCAATTTCAGAACCTTGATGTCAATCATATTGTTAAACCTTTATTGTATCAAACAAGTTAAGGCAGAGCTGTTAGGATTTCAATATTTTATTAAGAAATGAATTTGGTTTTCATCTAGCAACGGGCGATTGCTGTCCAGTTGTCATTCTAAAAAAGTGCTGGCCATTTGTTGCTATCAAGGAGACTGTGCTCCTCGCGAACTAACAAACTACAACCTCAAATTTACTAAAATACATGAAACGATTGTAACAAATAAAGTGAAATTCGTTCTATAGTTCGGGTGAGATCAAGGTAAGAACTATGCAGTTGTTGTTGTCGTAGAGGTAGTGCCGCTTATCATCTCATACAGACTCTGTACCGTTGCAATAACACCGAGGATTATCCCAATAATCATAATAGCCCAGTTCACGGTAAACGTAAACTTTCTTCCTTTCGGTGCATCTCTGAATGTCAGATAGTACAGGATGACCGGAATCACGAAACTGATAAGTGTGAAGTTGATACCAGCTAAGAAACTGATGAACGAATTGAAACTAGGAATCACGCTTGCTATTGCGCAGATCAAAACCACCAATGGAATTCTTACAATTTGTCTCTTCACTTTCGATTTTCTTCCGTCTTTAGTGGCGATAAGTTTCCTGAATACTTTATAGTTCTCGATTATTCTCGTGACTGTGAAGAGCACAGTCGGAATTCCCATGATAATTGCGACGATATATCCGAATTCGACAATAACGTAGAATTTGTTGTGCTGGTTGAGATTCAAGAAAATAATTTCCTGGGTGCTGTCTCCGAAAGCGAGGACTGCACATGCACCAAAAATAACGTACATGAGCGCAGCCAATAGGAAAGACCAATTGAGCACTTTGTTCGTTTTCTCAGTGACAGCTCCAACAGAGGCTCGAATATCCATCAACAGCCCCACGCCTTCAAAAGTGTAGAGGCAAGTCGCAAAAGCGACTGGAAGCGCTGTGTAATCGAATTTCGTCAAAGCAGCTCCTATACCTCCACCGGCAACCCCACTAATATCGACAATTGAAATCGAAGCAACCACAAACACCACGCAAAACGTGACTTGGAAGAACAATCCGATTGCATTGGGAAACGCGAGGTAATGAAGGTCGGTGATCGTCATGACAGGGATCACGAGCACAAGAATCAGCGCGAATTGCATCAATCTTCGATCGCAGAACAATGACCAACCAAGAGAGCATGTCATTGTGCTGAGATACTCTGAGATGAACACAATCTCAGTGATAACAGCACCAACACACATGATATGTAAATTTATTTCAGCGAAGTATCGGACCCATAATTTTCTGGTTACGATTTCGCAAAGCCTTCCCAAATCTGTTTTTGTGGGGGCTACCTGGGTTGCTACTTGATCTAGCAGCTTTAATGTGTACAGATTCAAGTATCCGATAAACAAGATAAGGACGCAAGCTGGAACGAGCCCAATGCGGTTGGTAACGTAAGGAAGCGCAAGAATTCCAGTAGAAATGAAGTATTTGACCAGCGTCAGCAGGCCAACTCCTGCGGTGGATTGTTGTTTTTGGCTGGAGGGAAAGGAGTAGGATTTGCCGCCGTATACAACTGAGGTCTGGTCATCACCTTCCTCTTCTTCGAGGGTTGGGTGTTCATTTTCGGTGTTTTTCGGCAACAATCTGTCGTATTCTTCGTTCGTTTGATTAGTTGTACCCGCAAGCGGAGCTTCTGTCATTGCTCTTTGATGATTAAAAGATAAATTCTACAATTGTCTCTTTGCATAGGAACTCTGCTCGTTTAAAACTCAATAACCGTTATTTTAATGAGTTAATCAGTTATTTTCGCCTATGGAGTTTTTTTGGATATCCTTTCTCTTGCTCTAAGAAACTTATTCAACTTCGGTGCGTAAGCTGGGTCACGTATGCTCATTATATACAAGATTATCAAGCAAGCCATCAAAATTTTTTTCTAAACAGTATCATTTACTTTCAATTACCTTGAAGAAAGAGCATTAGAAATGAAATTTCTATCAACTACTGACGATGATGAGCTGTGGGAATAAATAAGTGAGTTCTTCATCATGAAAGAACATTGGTTCTACTTAGCAAGAATGCGTTTTTGAAATATGAGGAGATAGCCCTCTTTAAATTATTTCCTTTTGAATGTAAAGTAGCTGTTATTTCTTAAAGTTCCAGCGTAGATGAGGTAAGGCGGGGCTTTTCGGACTGATGTAGCTGGTTTCCAATCGAAAATTTATGGATGGAACACCAATGATTCAGTGTTGTGAGTTAATGCAAAACAATAAGTATTAACAGAGCACACATTGATGAAGCGTCTGAGGTGACTTCTTTTTGAGGTAGGCTCGAATTCACTCCTTCATGGAGTGAATCTTTTTTTGTAGATAATAATTCGGAACCTATTTATGGGAGTAGAATTAGCCAGAGAATGGATATAGAGATGCTTTCGATATTTTCTTTAAGTGTTATTGTTCCCTGCTTAACTCTGCTTATTTTGAAGTTGTTATTGCTCGAAATTATGAATTGATGAAAATGGGGTCCATAGTGACTGCGGATCTTGGAGCAGTTCAAATAAAACTTAACTTTAGTTCTGGAGAAACCTAAATATAAGTAGAAGCAACTTTCCTTGCTTTCCATAATGATAAGAAGGATATTGATGGAAAATGATTCCCAACAAAGAATTTAAAAATAGTTCCATTGATTTTCAATTTTCTTTTTAATTGTATTTAGAAACAAGTTATTTGAAGCACTGTTTAGTATCAGTAAAGCACATAAAGTTAAAAAAAAAAAGAGAGCATATTCTATCATGTTTATACAGTTGAGGTTGACTGTTTCTCAAATCAACCTGATTGTATTTCCACATTTACCAGTTTCTAAGCTATTTTCACAAAATTCTATGGGATTATTGATGTTGATGATGTTTTCATATTGTATTCATAACCAATTTGAACCATGGCTGTTGACTGATATGTCTTTGGTTTTTGAAATCATGTAATTATATAGAAATCAAATGTAGTGTTAATAAACACCATAAGATTTATTTTAACGACAATCAAGGATGTATTCAACCTTAAGAATAGATTGCGCCTAAACAAATCAAGCTTGAATCACGTACTAGTACTCGTAGTTTCCTCAGCCTGCACCATTGAGATAACGCTCTGTACAACAGCAATTATACCCAATATTATTCCGACTGCCATGATTATCCAATTCACAATGAACTCTCCTCTTCGATTAGGATCTTCTCTGAAATGATAATAGTAGATTATCACAGGGAACACAAAGCACAGAATCACGAAGTTACAACCTCCCAATAAACTTAAAAACGATCCAAAGCTAGGAACCACAGCAGCAATCGCACAAATGAACAGCGCCATTGGAAGCCTAACCATTTGTCTTTTGATTTTAGATTTCTGACCGGTTGCTTTATCCATAATAAACTTCTTGAAAAAGGAGTAGTTTTCAATGAGTCTCGAAACCGGGAACAGATTGCTAGGCATCCCAAGGATAAGAGCCATGATATATCCAAATTCCACGATAAGGAGGAATTTATTCGTATTATCCATGCTCAAAAAGATAATCGACTGGGATGCATCTCCGTAGGCTAGGGCTCCCACACTCCCGAAGAAAGTGTATGCGATCGTAGAAACAATAAATGCGGAATAGAGTACTGTATCGAATTTTTTGCTCTCTGCGACGGAAGTTCGGACCTCGAGCAGCACTCCAACTCCTTCGTACGCATAGAGCATCGTTGCAAATGCGACAGGAAGCGAGGAAACATTAAATCGATTTATGGAAGCTCTGAATCCTCCATTAGAGATGCCTTCAGTGGACATGATTTGGATTGAAGTGAAGATGAAAACCACGAATAGCGTGCATTGGAAGCACAAAGCAACCATGTTTGGGACGGCTAGGTAATGGAGGTCAGTTATAGTCGCGGCTGGTAAAAGAAAAACCAATATGAGGCCAAATTGGACCGCTTTGTGACCACAAATAGCGGACCAGCCGAGATAGCACGAGATCTCTTCTAGGTACTCTAGGATGAAGATTACCGCGGCTGTGACCGTTCCGATTTGGACAATTAGTAGATTGATTTCGGAAAAATATCTAAACCCTTGCGAATTCGTAACTTTTAAAGCAAGTTGTCCAACATCAACCTTAACTAGTCCCAGCTGCGTTGCAACTTTATGAATAAGTTGCATCACATAGAGATTCAAATATCCAATGGTGAGAAGAAGAATCCAAGCGGGTAGAACTCCCACGGCATTTATCACGTAAGGAAGCGCGAGTATGCCCGTCCCGATGAGACATTTGAGGAAAGTAACCGTTCCGTACGTCGTTGAGGATTCTTTCTTGACGCTGGACCTTGCTGACAATGAAGAGACCGATGAAAGTCGTTCTTCGGCATCATTTTCTACTCCTGGGTTAGAGAATCCGAGCAACGGCTGTTGCTGATCATCGTTTGCGTTGTCATTGCTTTCAAATCGAATATCGGTCGCCATTACTCTTGAAAAATAGATGATGATGATAACTAAGTTAATTACAATATCTACCTACCTCTTTTTATCTGAAAACGGTTAACTAGGAAATCGTTTTTAAAGCAAATTAACAAAGCAGTTCTCTCACATTTCAGCTCAGATACCGTACGGTTTTGTGTGCTTTTTTTTTAGTTGAGATTCTTATCATGCTTCAACCAATACAAGGTTTCTAAGCTGCGATGAGCATGATAACGGATTTTCCATGAAACCATGATAATTTTCAGCAATGAAACCATGAAATATTAAACAATGAATTCAAAAAAGTTACTGATACACTAAATTCAGGCCAAGTTCTATGGGGATGCCCTCTCCCACTTCAAGTTAGATGGGTCTGCCTTCATTCTCACTAAATTAGTCGGCTACACTATTATCTCCCTCCACCATATCGGCTATACTCTGTACAACGGCTATTGCTCCCAGCACGATACCAACTCCCATAATGATCCAATTCACAATGAACTTTTGCTTTCTCGTCGGATCTCCTCTGAAGCGGAAATAGTAGAACACTACAGGCAAAACAAAACAGAGAATCACGAAGTTACAACCTCCCAATAAACTTAAAAATGACCCAAAACTAGGAATGACAGCAGCAATTGCACAAATCACCAGAACTATCGGGAGTCTCACAAGCTGTCTTTTAATTTTAGATTTCTTTCCGGTTTCTTTATCCACGATCCATTTGTTGAAAATCTTGTAGTTTTCAATGAGTCTGCTAGCTGAGTAGAGAATACTCGGGGCTCCGATGATGATTGCAAGGAGATATCCAAATTGGACCAGAAGAATGAGCTGATTTGTACTATCCATACTCAAAAAGATAACCGACTGGGCGTTATCTCCATAGGCAAGAGCTCCTACACTTCCGAAAAAAGAATAGAGAATCATAGAGGCTGTGAATGCTAGAAACAGCACCATATCGAATTTATTGCCTCCTCCCACGGAAGTTCGGACCTCCAGCATAAGTCCAACGCCTTCATAAGCGTAGAGTATTGTCGCGAATGCAACAGGAAGCTCTGAAAGATCAAAACGATGCAGCGACTCTTTGAATCCTCCATGTGAGACACCTTGAGTTGCCATTAGTTGGATTGAAGTGACGCAGAATACAATGAAAAACGCCAATTGAAAGCCCAAAGCTATCACATTCGGGATTGCCAAATAGTGAAGGTCAGTTATCCCTGATGCAGGCAATATAAAACCCAATATCACTGCATACTGTATGAGATAGTGACTGCAAAGCCACGACCAGCCAAGAGCGCATGAGATCACCTCGAGGTATTTCGAAATAAAGACCACGGCTGCAATGACGGATCCGAGCTGTACAACGAGCAAATTTGCTTCAGAGAAATATCTAAACCACTTCTTTCCGGTTAGCACAAGCGCAAGCCTTCCAAAATCTACCTTGACGATGCCCAGGTCATTTGCGACTTCATTGACGAGTTGCATCACATAAAGATTTAAAAATCCAATGCCGATGAGAAGAATCCAAGCAGGAACGATCCCGACAGCGTTAATTACGTAGGGAAGAGCGAGAACACCGGTGCCGATGAGGGACTTGATGAAGGTGGCCGTTCCGAGTGGAGTTGGAGACTCCTTCTTTTCGCTGGACTTTGCAGAGTATTGAGAGTGATTTAATTTTTGGTGGTTGACATTATCTTCCGCATTGTGTGGAAGTAAGCGATCCTGCTCGTTATTTGCTTCGTTGTCGTTTTGAAACAAAGGTTCTTGAGACATGGCGTGTGAATGCTCTCGATAATGAGCGAAATAAAATTGTATAGGATAATTTCGGCTCTCGTTGGCAAACGGTTAATCGTTTTTCAAAAAAATAGCCAGTAGTGAAATTTAACGCATTTTAATTTTGCAAAAACTGGGAAAAAAACAGCAGGCAATAAGCAATAAATAACGCAGATATTCCAGCATGCATAGCGATGCTGGCATTCTTATGCACGTACAGACTAATAGCATTTCAGCTTTTATCTTTGTGTGGGTTCAGATTCCGTCTTTGGACTCTCTGAAATAATTATGGCTCACAATCATCCATTTCTTATATATATTTACAATGTCGCATATATAATTACAATATCGCTCCATTCACACAACCGTTAAAGGAAGAGGTGATTAAATAGTGTATGTAGCAGCAATATCGAGAACCAGGCCAGCTTAAGTCAATTATATTACATAACTTCTCTCAAAAAATTTAATGTAAAATTAAGGGTCTCTTTAAATTCGCTATCCATCACCATCGCTACCAAAAAGCTTGAATGTTCCCATTAAGCTTGAGGTGCTCCAGAGACATTCCGTTTGCGATTTGTTTTTACATAAATTTCTCTAGTAGCATAGTAGCTGCTAGATTGGAGAGTCCACGAAACAGATTGCCCAGGGCGCTTATCCGATTAGTCATAGAAGGAAGAATTAAAATCCTATAGTTACTCGAACATTCAAGAGATGTGGAAAGTGGAATTAGAAAACGCAGAAAGCTATTTTGTGAAAAATCGTGTCGGAGGAAAAGACAATTGGTACAAGGGTCAGGCGGCTTACTGGGAAGTAAAATTTTCCCCTTCATGTATCCCCTTAGCAGTTATTGCTCTGGAAGAAAGCTGAAGCAACGTATGACGGCGTCCTTGGTGGTTATGCTGTTTTGAATTCACCTGACGTTACTTATTCCGAACGGTTTCTTAAAACCTGGTTCCAAAACTACCAAGTTCCTAATACAAGAGCAATTGGTTTTTGTTTCTTACTTTTATACTTTTTATAACCTCTTTTTAGACTGCGGCGCTGGTGTGGGAAGGATAACAAAAGAACTGTTAGTGAACCATTTTAAAGAAGTATGACTATGAGATCGACACGATTGTTGAGTTCATTAGATTGATCTAGTTGAGCAGAATCCAAAGTATATCGAAGAGGCAAAAGTCCAGCTTGCGGGTTACCCAAATGTGAAAGATTATTACGTGGATGGTTTGCAAAGTTTCAAATTTAATAAAACCTATGATTGCATTTGGGTTCAATGGGTATATTAACTTTGAAAGCAACGAGAGTATACAATGAATTAGGTTTGCAATTATCTGACGGATGATGATTTTATCGATTTTCTTAAACGTTGCAGAGACAGCCTTTCTGAAAAAGTATTATTTTCCTCTTTTCGAACCATCTCTCAAGGCTTAGGGTGTTCTCGTTGTCAAAGAAAATGTTACGAAAAAAGGCTTTGTTGTTGATAAAGACGATTGCTCTGTGACACGGTAACATCAGAAATTATTACATCAAGTCCCCTGACTATATTTTTACGAAGATCCGATGCTATGTTTAGAGAATTGTTTGAAATGGCAGGATTATACTTGGTTACGAAAGAGAAACAAGGAGATTTTCCAAAGGTATAAGTTATGTTATTCAACTGCTCTTTAAATAAACTCCATATTACAGGAACTTTTTGACGTTTACCAATATGCTCTTAAGCCAGCAGATTCTAAGAAATGAAAATAATCGCATCGACTGGATCTAAATGCTGATTGTGTTTATTTAATGTTAGCCAGAAACACTGATTGAAGTTGAATCCTTAATGCACATCCACAATGTTTGGAAGAAAAAAAAAAGGTCGAGAGCGTTTTCACGAACTAGAAATGAGCCTTCCTTTGAATCAATATGTGAAATAAAACTTTATTATGCTTCAATTGCTAGACCACTTAGAGTTCAACTCTTCAATGAAAAAATGGTTGTTGGCTAAATAGTCAAACCCTTCACAACAATTGCTGCGTATTAATTTGATAGATAAAATTTCTCTTAAAATTCACTTAGTGCTGATAGGCTTTTCTTCTCAATCCGGAAACCAGAGATGAACTCCAGTGGTCGTCTCTTTTGGACTGATTTCAACTATTTTAATAAATAGGACAATTCTCCCTCTCAAATTTGTTGCGCGACATTGAAAAAGGTTAACTATAAAATATGCGACTGGACAAATATTCTCAATTGGATTCGAAAAGTAGAAAATTCTTGAAAATCCTTTTCGTTGCTCCAAATATGAGGAAGACAAATATGAGAAAGGGAAAACACTTTTCAAGTATTCTTCGAGGTACCCGTATCTTTCAACGTTGTACTCTGTAGCAGCAACAAATTTGAAGCCTCAAAAGTACCTCTTTCTACAAAACTCCAATATGTGAGGTTGTTGAAGAAGTAGAATTTGAGCTTCTAGAAGCATCCACGCTGCTTAACTCCGCTATCTTTTCTTCAAGAAAGCGTCGAATCAGAACTGTCGGATCTCCCTAGTTTTACACATATTTATCTTCAATAGAGACTTTGGCTTGTTTGCTTTTTTCATCCAAAGAAAAAATTAAAATAAATAGAATTAAAAGATGAGTTGTGGTGGATTAATCAAAGTTCCTCTCATACATCATA
>ENA-UOTZ01000755-UOTZ01000755.1-compost-metagenome-genome-assembly--contig:-NODE-755-length-26051-cov-11.660545_pt1 | contig 26051 bp, 16 predicted proteins | sample MGYA00238144_ERZ746983 | MGnify/ENA primary metagenome ERZ746983 (study PRJEB28759, sample SAMN06268863) | compost metagenome | isolation source: single cell | place: USA: California, Emeryville, Joint... | reverse complement strand
TTGACTTTTTGACGCAAATTCTGTTAAATTGGGTTTGTTTAAGTTTCCAGCTTGCCGTAAAATATCTGGTGACACTGGCAATCATAAAAAAAAAATGAAACTTAAGCATCACAGAAAAGTGAATAGATTTTGGAGAGAAAGGCTTTGAACATAAACAGAGAGTGGAAAATGATTATTTTCATCGGATAATACCTCATATGAGTTGTACTCCTTGAAGTTTACTCAATTGCTAAATGTGAAAATTGTTGGAGACTGCCTCGTAATTCCAAAAAAAAAAAATCACTTTATCCCGAAACTGTTTAGTGCACGATTATGGATAGTCAGTCCCATCAGATAACCACCGAGAGTGATTAACATTCGAGAATCAACTGTTTGAGACTAATAAGCATATTCGTTATTTATCTACGGAAAATCTATTGGAATGAAATCTATGGTGTCTATGAAGATAACCAAGTGCCTAGCTACCGAATGAAGCTCAGAAACTAAACGAATCCGATAAGTTTAGATACTTTCAATCTCAAAGTTAATAATCAAAATTGTCATGCATCTAAGTTGAAAGCTGAATAGGCATTGATAATCTGATGGTGTATCTCAATTGCTCGCAGCAAAAACCTAATACTCGTTCAAAGAGAAGCCATTTACAAAGATGTTTTTTGAAATTTGAATTAAATTGCTGGTTCTGAAATTCAAAATTTTACAAATTAACTCCCTGTATCCATTGCCTAACAATCATAATGGGAAATTCTGGATTAGGCAAACAACCAGGCGCAGCACTTCTCACAACCGATCTAACTTTCATCGCTAAGAAAGAAGACCCAAGATATGGCCGCGTCTTTCTCTACCAAACCAAATTCACCAAAGAGACCGTTGCTCTTAAAGAAATGATATCGAGATCTGCTCCAGAGTTTAAGAAGGACGTCAGTCTCCTCACATCTAGAAGTCTTCAAGACAAACAAGATAAGAAGGCAGATTCCGCGAACCTTGTCAAAATAATATCTTTCTCAACTCACTGTGAAGACAACTTATGCACATCATTCTACAAACTTGACATTCTCATGGAATATATTGACTTCGACTTAGAGCAAGACATCAAACTGAGGAGAAACGGCAATTTTCCATACCCTGAACCTGAAATATGGCAGATGTTGGAGTGTCTGATATCCGCTCTTAGCACATTACAGCAATTAGAGACCAGTTTTGGTGACTTATACCCTTCGAAAGTGCTTATCACTAAAGAGAGAGTGTATAAGCTGGTGGACCCTATCCTCGTTACCAACGATTTTATTCCTGCTTATCTTCAGAGACTCACAGGTGAAAAAACGCACGGATCTTATCTATCTCCTCAGCAGATGAAAAGCTTGGCAAATAAAATGGTTAATCCAGCACACAATCCGTACAAGTCTGACGTCTTCGCTTTAGGATTGGTTGTATTACACGCTGCGACTCTCAGCGACTGCGATGGTCTTTATGACTGGAATGCAAACAAGTTCGAGTCTGATAAATTAGCACAGAAGCTTAAAGCATTAGGCAAAACTTACTCGCAAAGACTGGTCGAATTTACCAAGAAATTATTAAGTGAAGATGAAGAGAGCCGCCCAGACGCAGCGCAACTCAGTCGAGAGTTGCACACTTTTCGTGAATTTTCAAAGAAATCTCTTAAAGAAACCACTGAAGGCGCGAGCGAAGAAGAATATGTGCAGTTAAAAGAAGCTGGTCGGAAAACAGACAAGCAAACAGTTGTTCGAAGCGGGTTTCCAGTTGAAGAGCTCGAGGAAGGAGACATGCAGAATCATGAGAGTAGCTTTATGCCATCCAAGCGACCCACAGAAAGACCAACTGCGCAGGAACGGAGTGAAGGGCAGTCAAAGAATATGATAGAATCTCAAAAATCAAATGCGCCGGCGACGAAGGAGCAGGATAACTTGGAATACAAACCACCTGATGAGATTAGCAAAATTATAAACTTCTACCGAAACAAATTCTCAGAGAAGGATGCCAGGACAACACCGGCTCCACAGGGTAGGTTCGAGCCCCAAGAAAGACCTACATCTCAAATCCAAGAACGAGCAACGTTCCAGAATCAAGACCCGCATCCAGAAATGGTACCTGTTTCTTATCACAGTTACAGAAGCACGCCGTATAACATTGAAAAAAGACAAGAAAAGCAAAATAACTTCTTGCCTCCAGAAAAATCAATGGGTGGGTATTCAAATTACAACACTCCGGGATACAACTCTGGAGATATTGGCAAGATAAGACAAGCTATCGCGAATGCGACCTACCCTGTGGAAAACACGAGCAATAACATTCCCAAATATCAGCAATCACAAAACCCATATTCATCTCCTCGGGGTCAGAGTAAATCAGGCAAGCGAGAGTATTCGTCTCCCGAAAAGCCTAATAGTACAGAGGACCTTTATTTCCCTGGAAACTTCTCTGGAGGGCAGCATGGGCGAGACTTTGCTCACAAACCTCCGATTGATGTTGAAAAGATCATTCAAGACATCAAAGCTAAAGCAAAATCTTCTTCTAAGAATTATAGACCAGAAGGTACCCCGAACAAGGGACTGGGTGACGTCACTAATTACAATTATGCGAATTCGCAGCAGATCAACTCTCCTCACTCGCACTCTAAAAAGGAGTATTTGAATTCTCTGCGAAATTCACTAAACCTCGCTGGAGATGAGCAACATAAAGGAAGAACTACTCCTCTAGACGTCCGTGTAAATCACCAAGAAGCATATTTACAAGACAAATATTCACAGAAGCCTCCCGTGCATAGCTTCAACCCTTATCAAAGTAATTTCTCTTTAACAAAGCCCTCTGTCATTCAGTTATCAGTTCTTTGATCCAGTTTTCTGACGCTTTCAATTTATATTTTCGTATGACTTACTCATTACTCATTATTAGATGAGAGAGGTCAAACCGAGCCTCAGAAGCTTGATTTCGTCAAAGAAACCTATCCTGACGGTTCAGTCTACGAAGGACAGACCGTAAATCGAAAGAAACATGGAAAAGGTAAATTTTATTTCGCCGACGGGAGCGTCTACGACGGTGAATGGGACAATGACAGTATGCATGGCACTGGCACTCTGCGCTATCCGTCAGGACAAATAGCCTACGAAGGACAGTGGTATCGCGATCAATTCCATGGAAGAGGAATCGTCTACAATGAGAACCCTCTAGAATTCATCGGAGAGTTTGATTACAGAAACTTTGATGACCTTGGCGAGTATTGGACCAAATACAACGGCGAATTTGTTCAAGACGTGAAAAGTGGATCTGGCGTTTTGTATCTCAGCAATGGAGAGCAATTCGACGGGTACTTCAAAGACGATATGATTCACGGGAGAGGAACCTATACCAAAGTGAATGGCCAAAGAATTACTGGCGAATGGCAAAACAATAGAATGATAGGAGCTGGATATTGAAACGTGATCGATTGATTTTGTATAATTGAACTGTGTTTCCATAATACCTGACTTATTATCTTAACTTATCCGAGCATTATATTCATTATTTTCGAAAAATAACTCCTTTTCCCCTTTCTCCGTGTCCATAAATCCCTACCGAACTTTCTGTTTTTTTTTTGGGTTCAACGTGGGATTAATTTGCTGGTTGGGAAATTTTCAGTGAATAAATTTTGACGAATTAAATTCAATTTCAAAAATGGCCATCTGACGTGCTTAACTCACCAGGTTTTCTGTAAAAAACCGTTATAGTTTAAGAAGACTGTCCACTGGTCAGATTTAAACTTGAGATTCGATTACGCAATCTCTATCACAACTTCCTCGAATTTAATTCAGCGGGTTTTAGACGTTTTAACAGTCTTTGAAGAAATGCTTCTTAATTTTAACAACTTTAATTTATTTCTGGATTAAAGGCCCACAATTAGTGCGTATCATCTACCTTATGAGTTGTATTAAATTCGTCATCACCAGAAATGAATAGGTTCAGATTAACTCAGCCTCAAGCTTCACTGCCGATAGGCTTATTAATTAGTTTTCTTCTGATTATAAAAGATAGTCTGTAATCGATAAAACTCAACAGTTCCACAACAGTTTTTTTCCAAAGATGCCAAAAGGATTGAAAAAGCTATTCTCGTGGCTCAAGAAAGATAAGAAAAAAAAATCCCAGGAATCTCAGCAGATCCACGGTGCGGAAGAGCACAAAGACAAGTAGCTACTACTATTGTTAAATTCCAAAATTAACTTCGTTTTCAAAGAGATGATACTTCTTTGAACATGTCACTAACAGCAAACGAATCTGAGCAATTATCTGGACTGGTATAAAAAAGCTTTTTCTTTTCAATGCTTAATAGCTTTCACGAATTTAGAAGCAGCGCAAAACTCTGGTTTTGGATCTCGATGAAACGTTGATCCATGCGGAAACCTACAAATTCGCCTCGTGGACGCATTCAGTTCAGGTAACATTGGTATTAGAAGCAAGAGGTTTATCTTAATAGATCACCTTCCAGAAAAAAGAGTATGTGTATTACATCTCGATCCGTCCTGGTCTTTTCGATTTCCTTGAAGAGATGTCGAAATATTACGTCCTATACATATACACGTGCAGCGACATCGGAGTAAACTCAAAATTTATGGCTTTAGTTTAATCGATTGAATCATAGTACGCTGAAGCGATCCTCAATGAAATTGGAGCAAGAAAATATTTCACAAAATTATTCACCCGAACTGATTGCCAAAGTTCAGGCAAGCACCTTAGCAAAGATTTGAGTGTGGTAGGAGAAGATCTGAGCAACGTTGTGTTTCTGGACGTAAAATTAATTTTGCATTTGTATGAATTAAATTTCTTTCTGGAAAAGGACTCTGAACGCCATATTAAAGCTAATCCATTAAATGGACTTTTAGTGCCTGCTTACTACCAAGACTCTAAGGACAAAGAGTTGCTGAAGCTGATTAAATTCTTAAAGAAGCTGAATCTATGTAATGACGTGAGAACAGTTTCAAACCAATATGAGCTGTTTCTATCTGGAAAGCCACTCGTAGTTGGAACCAAGAGTGTTGCTACTGAAGAACCAGTATTAAATGCAGTAATGGAACATCTTGAAGACGCTGAGGATCATAAAGATGCATCATTGGAGGAGCAGTTAGATTCTGGAAGTGGCCAATCATTGAATGAAATCAGACAGCTTGAGTATCAAAGGAGTTTTATTCATACAGCTGTGAAAATGCAATGTTAATAAATCTTTGGGAAAGATTTAGCATGGAAGTGTCAGGTTTCGTTCAGACAAACGCTGGCACATGTTTATTATGGTAGGTTCTATTGTTTATAATATAGGTAGGTAACTGCTTCCCCTGCGGGGTAGTTAGTTAGAGATTCTGTATGAAATGCATTTCAAAGCTATCAATCATTTTTTTTTTTGTTTGGTGGTAACAAATTGTTATTCTTTAAATATATATAAAAATACTTGGATATTTATTTGTTAGCAGTTTGAAAAATTTGATACAAAAGTGAAATTATTGTCTTACCTTTCTGTTAGTCTCTTCAAGTATCGAGTGCGACTCCTCTCGTTTAGAATTCCATAATTTAATATTCAAGATAGTCAATAGAGGAAAATGATTCCATTTTCTCTTTTCTCAGTTAAGTCAATCTATGAATTAGCAAATACTCTGTTCATTTCCCCACTTTTCCATACAAATTATTTAGCTGATTCTTTAAACTCTTAGATTCTTCTCAAAGAGGAGATGATCCACATATACATTTATTTGAGCTGCAAGCGGAAACCAACTCAAAATTACAATTACATGAAGCAGTATTGCTTCCGAAACTTCAGAATTGAAGGTCTGCCCACCTGTTGTTCTGTTGTTGCTTCAACCACATGATTGAATTTCCAAAATTCTGAGTTGATATTATTGATCTTACAGGCTCGCCAGTCGAGTTTTGAAGCAAATTCCAGCTTAATTTAGCCACAATCCTGCTCTAAGCGGCCAATCTACAACTCATCGAGTACATGATCCCATTAGATAAATTAAAAATTCTAAGCGAATATCGAATAATCAAACTTTGTGAATTTTATGACAAAAATAAACTCCAAATTACTGATACTCATCTCAGTACCCCAGTAAAAATTCCTTTCCCATTAAATTTTTCGAGCGCTAAATATCTTTTCAATTATCGAATGGAATTTTTGTGTATCGAAAAATTCTTTTCTGATGCTTCTAATGGAAGAAACAGCCTACCATTTATAACACCAAGGAAATAGATGAGACATAATTAAAGATAATTCTTTGAGAACAACTCATCAAGTGTCTAATTCACATTTCTTATCATTCAAATGCTCGGATTAACTCCAATCTACAGAACCTCATACGAAAGCGTTATCTGGTTCACTTTCTGGAACCTTTTCCTGCTCCTTCCTTGGGTCCTTCCTTACTGGGTCATCACCATTCAATCTAACAGGATCTTCTGTCAAGGACTCCCATGGAATTACGGATACTTCGCCCGATGGGCCTTCGTCGGAATGATTATTTACGTCGTGGCTATGATCCCGATTAACTTCAGAGCTTCTGAGGCGAGAAAAGCTAACGGCAAGAGAGCATGGCATCCAATCCTCCACTTAATGGATCAAATTTTCATTGCCTTCGGCCTTGCTACTTGGATTTATGCTTGCGTTGCGCTGGCAAGAAGAGGTAACTGCGATAATAACGCTTTGGAGGACATCATATGGGCCAATGTGTTAGTGCCTGCAATTATTCTCGCGATTGGCCTCCTTTTCGTTCTCTTGCCTTTCCTCTGCACTCTGCCACTCCTGAAGAAGGTGTACAACAAAATTAACGCGAAATATTTGTCCGGAGAAGAACTGGACTATCAGCAACAGCATTCCACTCGTGGATCCAGAGCCGGTTCTATGGAGAGAATGAACACTGGAGAACGTGTCGTTGCTTAAGACTCTGAGAGAAGTAGCAATTCCATACTAATAGTTAGCCTACTGTTGAAGCCGATTTTTTTTTTTGTAAGGTGGGTTGAATATATATGTTTATTTGCATCTCATTCATTATAAGAGCTAATGGAACCAATTGCAAATGTGTTTATCATCAATGAAAAAAATATGCTTCTTTGTTAGAATATCGGTTTTTACCTTTGCTAAGTTTATATTTGGAACCTCGCAAGAATCATTTTGACATCAATAACACAAAAAATTTATGAGCTTCAGCTTTTTGATGGAATGGGATGCTCCAAGCAATTATGTCAGGTTGGTTCAGTGCTATTGCCACACTTTTTTTGTTTGGTGTTTTCCCAGTCTAAATCAGAATTCTTTGAATATAATGAATTGAAGGCCAGAATAAATAGATTAACATATAAGGATCCTGTCTTAACCCCAAAAAAGCCTTTAATACGGATTTCTCTTGCTTTGAAAGCAAATTTTAAGCAACCAACGGTGTCAGAGGCGTTATCTTTGATTTGAAGGCGAATTGGCTAACCGGAAGGTGATTATCTGATACTATTCCCAAACCAGAATTGGACAAATGACAAGGCAAGCTCGCTTCTGGGTATTTATGTGGATGGTACCTTCGCCTGGACGCTTCTGAGTATGATCAGTAATCAGTTAACATTAGTCTTAACCATACTGCTCTCGATTTTATTGGTTGGGAACTTAAATTTGGATCTGTATGCTCTAGTTACCTCGTCAAAAGTCTATTTTAAAACTCAGCAGGTCTCTCGAGCATCGTAAGTGATAATCTGGTAATGTAATAGAATATAACATCTACATAGGCATATTTATTCAGGCAATGTGTATTGCGTTTTCCACTCACTCTTGATTGAGAGCAGCGTTAAATTATGTGCAAGAAATAACTGGGAACATATTTCTGGACACAGCTAAAGTCAATGTATCAAACTAATATATAGCAGATTTACTCAGAATTAGACTCATCAATTTATTATGGGAAAAACTCTTCAAAAATTCTTTCAGTAAACTTTGCTATTTGCCTTCCTTCTTGCTGGCTTCACATCGTTCAATTCCAGATTCAGAGTAAAGCCTCAAAATCCATTCGAGAATTAATTCAATTCAATGTTATTTTGCCATTCCGATTTATTTTCGAGACTCTCTCCACTAAACCACACACTTAATAGTATCAGACTATTCTTTTCGGACTGAAGCAGAAACAGCGAAATTACAATGACGTTGTCAATTTCCCTCTCTCTTTCCTTACAACGCTATTTCCCCATATAAAATAAATTATTCCAGTAACGGCTCGTTCCGATTTTTTTGATCAGCTGCTGATATTATCTAAAAAATACTGAAATAGAACTTCTCTTATCAATCGGAACAATAGGTGCATCCAAAGATAATAATTTTTAATTGCTCACAAAACACATCAACCCATAAAAGAATCACTCTTAGACCGATGAGTTTTACTTACCAAGGCGACAAAGCATATCCTTCTTTGGGTAAATGGCTCCTAATCAACATCCTGGGCGAAGGAGCGACTTCAAGCGTCTTTCTCGGCTACGATCTTAAAGCTCACGTCTATTCCGCTTTAAAAGTGTTCAAAGACTCAAACTCTTTCACCATCAATGAAGCAAAAAAAGAAGCTCAGATTCAGTCTTCCTTAAAGCATCATCTCCTGCTTCAAATGAAAGAATTCAATGAAACTGCTGAATTGACCGATCTCTCTGGAGCTCGACGATCCGTGTGCTATCTCGAACTTGAACTTGCTAGAGGTGGGGATCTGCTCCTGTTGTCTGAGAGAGTCAAGGTGATTCCTGAGAAATTGGCGAGGACTTACCTGCATCAGATTATAGAAGTGTTAGAATATCTACATGATAATCACATTGCCCATAGAGACATCAAGCTCGAGAATTTGATGCTTGATTCTCAATTTTGCATCAAGCTCACCGATTTCGGGTGCGCAAGCAAATATTCCACCTATGGCCGTCTTTTTACGGTTGCTGGGACCTCGAAATACTTTTCGCCCGAGCGAAACCTACACAAGCCTTACGATGCTGCAAGTGCAGATATTTTCGCAGCGGCAGTCGTTATTTTTTGTTTGGTTTGCGGCGGGATGCCCTTCAAAAGAGCTTCTGAGAACGATTATTTCTATTATTTGATTATCAATGGAAAATTGGATCTGTTTTGGAAAGCTCACAACGAAGTTACCGAGAAGAAAGGCCTCGCGATTTTTCCGACGCCTGAATTCAAGGAGCTGATGGAAGGGATGCTGGACCCGAATCCCTCAAAGAGATTTTCGTTTGAGGAGATTAAAAAAGCGACTTGGTACCAGCAAAGTACGTATGAGTCTGAAGAGGTGAAGAAGCTGGTTTTGCAAATGATAAATTAATTATCAGCGAGAGCGAATCGAGGTTGATTCGAACAATATACTTTATCAATTGCGAATAGGTACGTCCGTGAAGTCTCAGTGCGGACCTGAGATTATTTAGTAGAAAATACTTTCTCTTTTTTTTTTGTTTTGGTACTTTCTAATTATTATTGCGTTAACTACTTCTCGTTTTTCTATAAAAAAGCAAAGATGTATGGATTATTTTTACAACGTGCGAGTTCTATAAATCAAAAATCCTTATTAAACTTATTAGATTCATATCTCAAAATCATTGTCTGATCTATTAAATTGCACTAATGAACCTCTGATGTGATTCTTTTCTTTCTCTATCTCTGAGAGTAGGTTATGTGGAAACTGCAGTTAATCTAAGTACGAGAAATTCAATTAAATGGTATTTGCATTTAATAAATACAATGACTGTGATATTATCACTGAATACTTTGTATTCGTCTACATATATTAAATTTATAAAGTCTTATCTCCTTGAGTAAAGATTTATTACTCACTTAAGATTCTGGAATCGTAATAGATCAAATATATCAAGAATTATGGTTAAAAAATATACTCTAACAGCATTCCAATCAAAAGATAGAACCTTCAGGTACTACTCTGTAGCTTTTCCCCTTGTTCTGGCGCCTCGCGTACCAATGCTCTGCTCTCCTTCCTCCTGTTTTAATTTTTTATTTTTCCTTCTTCCATGCCCATCATCAAACCCATCCTCTTCTGAGTCCAATCCAATAGTTTTATGCTCAGCTTTAATCGGTTGCCTTTTCTGCCTTACCGACACACCGACCGTCTTCGGGGCTATTTTCGGATGAAAAGGTCTCAATTTTATCAATTCATCGAAGAACAATGCACTTTGGAAGCATTTTTCACCTTCTGACAGCAATTGCTCGCGATTATGGTCACTTTCATAATTCTTCAAAGCTTTTTCTAATTTCTTCTGAAGATTATCAGCCTGCGCTATCATATCCTCCAACTCCTCATAGCTTTCACCAAATGAACATTTTATTTCAGTCTCTTTCGAGACAAGCGCCTTCATCTCCTTGGCTCGGTTTAGAGAAATTTCCTGCAATCTCTGGAATATCATTCGAGCGTCAAGTTCATTCGTATCATTAGAATATGCTCTTTGTAGCGAGCCTGATAAGTCGATCCTTTGCAAGCACGTAGCAAAGAACTCGAGATGCACTTGGGCAGCTTTCACCTCGAAGAATTGGTTGATTATCGGCTCGTAGTTCGGTGGCATCAACTTTAACCGACAAAACTTCTCCATCATGTTTTGATAAGCAGCAAAATCAATGGTTTTCTTTTGAACTGCCTCAAGCTCGGGTTGGATCTTCCCTAATCGCAGCTGGTATTCTAAGCAGATTTCAATCAGCTTCGAATACTCGCTTTTACAATCGATTCTACTATCTTTTAATTTTGAGATCAACTCGCGGATTTCTTCTTCAGTCTGCTTTTGTTTGAACTCTTCGATAATTTGTTCTCTTTTATTCTCAAGGCATCTATGAATTGCGCCGAGGAAGATAGCTGGGGACTTGTCATCCGAGCTCTTCATTAAATCCTGTAATATGCAGAAAATAGTCTTTTTTAACGTTTTCATTGGATCACTTATCGTTTTCCCGGTGATAGCCTTTGAAATCTTTAACAGTTCCTTTCCTTTATTGACCTCTTCTCGATACTTTTGAGCTTCTTCTTGTAGTCCAGGGTGACTTTCCTTGGAGTTCTCATAGTCTTGTAGCCATTTCATAACAGTTTCAAGTGTTTCTTTCTGATTCCCTTCAAATAACTTTTTTAATGAAGAGTTATCAATTTCTTTCCCACTGACATTTGGGCTGCTAATATTTTCCTTAGGTTGAGGATCCAATTTTGCCTCTTCTCGAGGTTTGACAGCCGCGGGTTCTTTTGCCTTGGTTGTTTTAACAAACCCTTTGTTTTGAATTTGGTTTTTCGTTTTCTCTTGTGCGTTCTTTTGTGTTTCTGGTTTAGGTATTTCTTTGGTTTGTTGATTCTGCGACTTTTGCGTTCCTAGGAAATTCTCTTTATGATTCATCGACGCGTCTACTTTCTTTTCCGCTGCTTTGGGGACCGTTTCAATTTGCATGCTTTCCTTCGTTGGTATAAACACCTGCGGTTGTAGCATTTTGAGGACATCGAGCTCTTTCAAAGAAATTGGAATCTGATTTGCAGTTTGCTCGAGCCTTAGAGTGCCTCCTCTTTTCATAATGTTGAATTTCTGCGCAAGAGTGCTCACTTTTTCGCTGAGAGCCTGCGAAAGACTAATTATTTCCTGGTTCATCGTCAGGACAATCTCGCAGTCTCTCTCATCAAACGGCGTTTGAGGTGTTAACAGAGTGGAACGTAATGATATATACCAATCGATCAGCTCGCTCAGCTGCCTCGAGTCTGTAATGTGTTTTACATCGTTGTACTGCGTAAGAAAACTAGTAAGCTGGATAGATAGCAGCTGCAATGACTGAAACGCGGCTTTCATCTGCGCTGAAGCCTCACTCACTCCAACCATCATTTGGTGCAGCCAGAGCAAACTTTCCTCTGTGGACTTGATCGATCGAAAAACATCACCCATAGAAACCATGAATCCGTTCACGAATTTCGCGTTATCATCCATCAAATACTCGCGTTTGAGAATATTTGAAAAGGCGAACAGCGCTTCAATAGGTTCGACGTCAGTGTGCGAGTGCTGACAGCTTGGACAGAGGAGTCTTTCTGCGCAGAATTTATATTTGCAAAAGGCCTCAGCTTTTTTTGCGTGTTGTTTGCATTTGAATGTAATTTCCGGAAGTTTTGTGTTTGTTAGAAGCATAATTGTCTCCTGAGATTATTTCTATTATAGATAAGTTTCTTTTAATTCGAATTTATATTGGCCGCCTCTAATTAGCTTCTAAAAAGTTAATTCTAAGGAGTTTTTTTAAACTACCTTTGCGAAGCCGCTGGACGCGGTTCTCAACTGTTAATCTAGCCTGTGGACTTCTTTAATGATTTACCTAAGACACTAGTGTCGGTTGAGAACTAATTTGCCACCTCTCTGTAAGATTTTTTATAAAAATTTATGGCAAACGCTGTTAACTTTGAGAGGCGAGGGTCTTTGCTTCCTTCATATGAGGCGCGGAGCGCTGCCTTCTCCAAAAAAAGTTTTTTTTTTAATTCATTTGTTTTTTGAGTGCCAAACAAACTTTTTAATTTCTACTAACCAGTAAAAAGGTCCTCAGATTGTTGCAACTTGAAAATGTATCTGATTCTTGGATTCAGGCTGGGAAAGCTAGATTTTAGAGCTGAGCGCCGAGGATCTTCGCTCCGAACAAAAAAAAATGAGTTTTGAAAATTAATCGTTGGGAGTCCGAAATGGATGCTCCACTTGCCAATTAATAAAATCACATTTTGATACATAAATTCTTGAATTAAAATTGATTTTATTATTGCGGAAGCTGTATGAAGCTAAACTTAAGCAAAGAGGATAGCCTGCTAGTTGACCGGTTAAGGTTGCTTCGAAGGAATCCTTTATGTTGATTTCGAAGTTTTTGTTTTCCGGTTTCTCGTTCGACAAATTTCTGGAAAATGCGTTCTGTGAAGATAGGATCGGTAATTTAAATTCCAAATTTGCGAATTTTTGAAAAAGTACCTTCAGATTAAAAAAAAATTTTCCGACAAGGAGCAGCTATTGCATAAAACAAAATTGCTTGTCTTAGTTCCTAGCTCGTTAGAATTTCATTTTTAACCTCATAGCTCTGCCTATTTTAAAGACTTACTCGAAAAAGCAAAGCTTTCTAATTTTTCATGAGTCCTATTGTTCACAACATTAAGGCTGTCCAAAGCGACAACGTGCTGATGGTGCTACTCCGTGCTGATGTTGTTCTCTTGGGTATGCTCCTACGAATTTTCCATGAAAAAGCAATCATGACTATCATCATCATGATAATTTTCCCAATTGTTTGCAAAAGTAGTGAATCCGAAGAAATAGAGGTTCATTTAGAGATGAGAAACAGCGAGAATATCAATCGCAACAGGAGTACAGTGGGTAATTTATTTGAGAAGAGAACAAAAAACCCTTTAAATTTCTGTTCTCACAACTGTATCGTCATTTTCCCATCAATGAAAGTGAGTGGATGCTGAGAAGAGACACAAATCTCTTCGACTAAGTTATTCTGACTAATGTACTTTTCAAGTCTCAGAAAGCCAAGCGAAAATATATACTTGTTAACTAAGAACAACGGGAAAAAGACGCAAAGATTGAAACGAGTCACCTATGTTAATGATTGCCAATGATGTTGGAACTGGCAATTGAGCTTCACTTAATATAGGAAATGAATTCTACTCTTATTACTCTCTTTTTCTGGAATATGGGATTTTTGCATTCATAGTAGAAATATTAAAGTTCACATAGAGAGGATTTAATGCTATTTAATTTTTGGAAACGCAAGGAATTAGGATCCATTGTGATTGAAGAGAAGAAAAAAAAATCCCTTCTTAATTATTAACTGTTGCTTTGATAAAGTATCTGATCTCATCATTAAATTTCAAAGCATTCAAGAAATAAACGGTTGATGTCCATTAGCTCTCTGCTAATATCCAGGGCTTGTTTTCATTCAAGCCGTAGTTTTCGTAATAACCTATGTGAAGTGATTAGGCGAACTGGAAATACGACTGTGAAAATGTAAAATAAAGGAGGCGGATAACAAATTTTTGGAGTTGAGAAATATCATAATTTCAACTTCTCTGTCTCTAATCTGTCCCTTAAATTCTATTCTAGTTCACTTTTATCAAGCTTTGATAGCAATAAAGATTAGTCATTGGGGTCTTGCATATCATTTGTTAGTTGAGAGCATTGAATGAAAATTTATTCGCTTTTATTAGTATATTGAACTGTTATCCTTTGCAATTGAGTGACAAAAGTGAATGCAAAATAACAAAACTGAGCTTGGAATCTAGATGAATAAGCAAATGGATCTTTGCAATGTCTCGCAAAAATAAAAAATATCTCTTCTATGTACACAAGGAACTTTAGTCAAAAATTCCAAACCTTGCAATCATTCTGTCTGAATATGGTGGTGAAAAAAAAGGAATTTTTTAATGAGATATTATTGATTTCTTATACACGATTAGTCATCACAATCGTTTCTCCCCAAACCCTTAATGCCTACTGCTTAATCAACGCCTTCTGCCTCATATCATTCAGATTTTAAATCTCCAAAGACTATGTTTCCTCTGTTTTTTTTTCATTAAGCTGTTCCCCTTTATTCCAAAATTGAACATTGTTTTTCCTCCTCCACTGATGAGACTGAATTATGAAGTCGAAAATTTAACAACACATGTATTAAAATCGTTTTTCCAAAAAAAATTTTCTAGATTTTGGATTTGTATCCAGACGCCACCATTCTTTCTCCCTGAAGATGATATTTTTGATGAGATGCTCTTCCTTTTTGAGCTTTCACGACTGGTTCAAAAAGATTTATACCTTAAAAGCAGGATTACACTTTTATTTTTATTCACATTTACAACTCATTATCAAGTGAAAAACTTGCCTACCTCTCCACAATAACCTTTAGATTCTTCGCTAAAAAGTAATGGCAAGCAAACTACTCCTAACACTAATCCTGCTAAACATATGCTTTACAATTTATTCAATTTATTCCGCCTACGATTCCTACATGACCTTGAGAAGCCAGTCAATCGTGGTCATACAGGTCCTCTCTAATTGGGAAACGAAAGTTATAACTGACTTGGTCTCAACCACAAATAGCACCTGTGCATCTCCTTATACAGATTCATTTTCTTTCCAATGGCCAGGAATGATGCCAGGATGCGACTGTTCTCACCTTGACAGTACTCAACTCCAAAACCAGGGCATTAATTGTACCATCTGCTCTTTTTCTTGCTCTTCTAGCCTCACACAGGCCGGTTGCAAGCCTATTATTTCAATTGCGAAGCAGAATATTTCCTTTTGGGGATTTTACGATGACCAACCAGTGAAACTATGCGTAAAAAGGGAAGATATCGATTATCGAGACTCATTCCGCTTAACAACGACAAATTTTTGCGGCAGTGGGATGAAAATATGCGGAGGAATTGTCAACGGAAGCGTTTTAAACCCATTCTGTATGCCCAATTCCTCGCTCTGCCCCATCAACGGACTCCAAGTTTCATGGGTTTTGCTAAACGACACCAGCGCGACAGCAAATTGCACAAAAGAAACAGATTGCTTTACGTTTCAAAAGAACAGCAGCCATGTCCAACAGGTCGTCATGAGCCGGAACACACCAAAGCTACCTATCGTAGAGTTATCGATTAACCAATACGGAATTTGCGAAGACGATACAGTGCAGAATCTAGACCCTAATTATGTGAAATATCCCCTTTGGAGCGGTCCAAACAGCTCATGCTCTCAGAGCCCAGGAGCAAATCTCTGGGACGCGAGCATTGATACCCTTACTGAAAGTTCATTGCTGAATGCGAGCGGGCTTTACGATAGTATCGCTTCGTTGCCTCAATATCCAATGCAGAATATGGCGATCAACTGGAGTCTTTGGATAAGAGGATATGTATGGTGGGATTCAAAGTGTATAACAGAATTTGATGATTTTTTAAATACAGTTTCTGCGGTTGATGGTGTCCTTACGGCACAGACTTATGATTTAACTTGTGCTATCCTCACAGGTGTATTGGTGGGGATTATCATTCCGATTCTCCATATAATTGCAATTCTGCTTGGAGACGAGAAGTACATCAGTAACCAAAACGAGAATAATAAGGAAAGCGATACGAGTGAGAGTTCTAAATCGAGGAAACCTCGGGTTTATATCTGGTTTATTCAAAAGAAAGGTGTTTTTGGTTGGATCATTAAGACTCTGCAGGTTCCAGTCGTGATAATTGCGTTGATCCTTTCATATCGAACTTATGACATATATCTGCACATCCATGATAATTTATGTATCAACGCGAGATACCGCAATACTATCGCTGCGATGTCAGGCCAACTGCTGAGAATTGAAACAAATAACATTAAATTTTGCGTGGTTTTGGTCGCTATGATCATCTTGGAGCTAATTCTGTGGAAATATCAGGCTAAATTGACATCGTATGCTCTGGCAGTGAAAGATTCCGCAATGAATAGGTGCCTTAAGAAAAAAAAGCAAAATAGTTCGATCACCCCTGAAGACGCTGAATATCATGCACAGTCAACTGAAAAGAGTCATATTTCTGAAATTGAGTTACAAAATAAATGAAATTGTCCTTTTTGCTCTATCTTTTTGCTATTATTTGCTATTCAAATAGCATTTTATAAATCTACAATTTCTAAAACAAAGAATTGATTTGAAGCACACTCTGCGCTTTCATTAGGTTGAGAAATAATATTGAGTGCGGAGATTTAGTAGTGATAAGTCAAATTAGAGTCGAAATCTTCAAAACGACGATGTTGAAATGAGTGCAAATCGAGTATCCTATAATTGGACCGAGAATAGATCAGCTCTAAATAACATGTTAATGTTACAAAATGAGATTATGAAATTTTCTTCAATTTATGATTCGAAAACGTTTTTGAAAAAACAGTTTACATACAATAATACTCAGCCTTTGCATTCGTGTCCCAAAATTTTGCCTAATATAGGCGATAGGCCTCAGTGGTGTTCATTTATGGAAATAACAGTGCAATGAGTAGGAACGCTTGAGAATCTTGCTGTCAAAGCTAGCGTCAGAGCATTAATTTCAAAAAGGCCGAATATGTTCACTTTTTTTCCTCATAAAAATAAGAAGTATTTTGTGGATTTTTTTATTTTCAGCTTTTTAATTTTAAGTATTAACCTTTTTCACTGAGATTTATTTGTTTTGGTACTGAAAGTAACCTTTAAAAAAATGTGTCAGTATCCGGTCAGCTCGGCTATTTAATTGAGCTTCACAAAAAATGAATACAATTCACAAGCCTTATACTTTTTCACTAAAACGTTAGAATGATACCACTTCCTATAAAGAAAACGTGTCCTACCGACGACTCTCGTGTCGAGCTTCCGCTACTTTCTCCTCGAATTAGTATTTACTTAGAAAAGGTTTCCAAAACAAACAATGACGAAAGGATCAGTATCTCTCTTTTATCCACCTTCGATGGAGATGAAGAATATTTCGTTGCTCATGAAGGGAAAAAAGAGCAAATGTCCAATATCCAAGCGTCATGTTTACTTGGAAAATCTGCACTACCTTCTCTCATCCAAGGGATCACAGCGAACCTCGCCTTCTCAACCATGATTTATTTCGTTTCTCTGCAAAACAACCCCACACTTGTCGCAGCTGTGGGAATGGGAACCACTCTCTACTTTACTGGAATCGTTGCTTTTCTTCAAGCTCTCAACCTTGGACTGTCGACACTTGGAGCACAAGCATTTGGAGCTAAAGATTCTCGTCTGCTGGGTGTCTATTTCAAGAGATCTCTGATAATTCAACTCATGGTGTTTTTCCCTCTTGCAATGGTCGTTTCTCAAATCGCGCCATTTCTCAGATTAGTAGGGTTCAAAGCTATCCTTGCTCATGAAATCCAAAGAGTGCTCATCGCAATGATGCCAGCTGCCTTGCCATTCGTGTATTTCGATGCCGCAAAAAACTTTCTGGTGGCTCAGAAGATTTTTGGTCCTCAAGGATACATTCAAGCTTTCAGTTCTTTGTTCGATGTTCCCATGCAATATTTACTCATTGTTCATTTTGACATGGGGATCCAGGGTATAGGTATTGCCAGATTCTGTATGGAGAGTTCCAGAGCCATCGCCATTTACATCTATATTAGAAACTCCGAAAAATGCAAACAATCCAATATTTCATGGGACGATACCTGCTTCCGAGAGCTCTGGACACAGTTTAGATACCAAATTGCTGCCGGAGGTCTCCAAATCATAGATCTAGTCGGAACTCAAATTATTCTTCTTCAGGCTGGTTATTTTGCTGCAGAGATAGTTGCAGCCAACGTGATTGTCACTCGAACCACAAGATTCTGTGTGCTTTGGACACTTAGCATTGGCGTCGCTCTTAGCTCGTTTGTCGGAAACAGTATGGGAGAACAGAATATCCACAAAGTCCGTACTTTTATTAAAGTGGGGATTATAATGGACTGCATTCTTATCTGCCTTATGTGGTTACTTCTCGGGACTCAAAACCGAAACATTGGCAGCATATTTTCAAATGATGAAACTGTTATTAACCACATCTCAGGATTGCTCCTGTTCTTTATGCTGAACTCCATTCGATAATTTGCAAAACGTACTCGGAGGCGTTTTGAGAAGTGTAGGAAAAGAAAAACAATCTACAAGGCTTTATTTATGTACTTACTATCCAATAGCAATTCCAGCATCAATAGTGCTCGCGCACTATACAAGCCTTGGTATCTATGGTTTGTACGGTGCAATGCTAATTGCAAAATCACTCAATACATTTGGGTCGATTTATTTATTATGGAACACGGATTTGAAGACTCAAGTGAAATACGTCATAAACAGAGTCAAGAAGAATAATCGGAAGATATCTGAAAACTTAGTAAAACAGCCAAAAGATTTAGAAAATTGTGTCAACAATCAAATTGTAGCTCCTCTTAAACCTTGAGCAATTTATAAGCTATACTGTATAAAAAGGCTTATACCGATCTTACAATATCATCAATGTGAATAAAAATATTTATAGATGTAGTATACATACTAACATCGAACTTTTGTATACATCTACAAAGTTTTTCTTATTACTTTAGAGTATCAACGGCGATATTCCACCGTTATTCGAGTGCTATCGACTGCTTCCTGGTCCGACAAACTTAAATATATCCTTTGAAACAGAAAGTCATTTCTTGCAATGTGCATTAGATTCTTAACATTGCATCAAAAACATCGCGTTTTATGACTCAGTATCAATAGATTATGTACTACCATTAAATCAAAGACAGAGAAAGAACCATGTATCTTGTTATGCGCTTCATGGTCTCTAAAGGACTAACTTCAAATTTATATGTATCATTGTAAATGATTTCAAGATATTTTTACTGAATTTATTTCAAAAGTGGAAGATCAGTTAGATAGTACTAAATAAACAAAATGAAATTCAGTAAAATTTAAATTTTTTAGCGCTGCGTTCAGTAGATCGTTAGCTATCGCAACAGACTTCACCATAACTGCCCTCGTAGAAAAATTTTCAATGAGTGCTGCTTGCTTTTCATTTTGGCGACAAAGATGGTATTTTTATCGCAATACCGAAGTATTTGAACTGACCAATCAACATCCATGACGGCAGTAATACTCCAAGGCGGTACAACTCAATTTTCGAGAAAGATCCACTAATGACAGCAAATACATCTTCGCTGTTGATGAAATGTCGAATTTTTCCTTTTTACAGCAGTTCAAATGATTTTTGTGACAGGAAAAAGCGCTATTCGCCAGCTTTGCAGGAGAGAAGCGATAACCTTTGCCACGGAATCCTTCTTCACACTAACGGAATCATGCTTTAAATTTAAAAAGGTTGTCAGTAAAACAGACTTCCCTATTTAATTAATCTTCAACACAAACGAATGTAATTATAAACGCAAATTTTTCGTCTGATGGCAGCCCCTACAAAAGAAATAGAGAATACTGAACAAGCTAGCGTCGAGATTCCAATAATGATATCTCTTCGAACTAGCGTCGGGTCAGAAAAGAAGGTGGCTACAAACAAAGAGGAATGTCTTAGAATTTCTCTTTTATCTACCTTTGATAATGATGAAGCCTATTTCGCTGCTCACGAAGGGAAAAAAGAACAGATCTCTTATATGAGAACAGCAGGTTTGCTTGTGAAATCTGCATTGCCTTCTCTCATCCAAGGAATCACAGCGAACCTCGCCTTCTCAACCATGATTTATTTCGTTTCTCTGCAAAATAACCCCACACTTGTCGCAGCTGTGGGAATGGGAACCACTCTCTACTTTACTGGAATCGTTGCTTTTCTTCAAGCTCTCAACCTTGGACTGTCGACACTTGGAGCACAAGCCTTTGGAGCTAAAGATTCTCGTCTGCTGGGTGTCTACTTCAAGAGATCTCTGATCATTCAACTCATGGTGTTTTTCCCTCTTGCGGTGATCGTATCTCAGATTGCGCTCGTTTTCGAACTTGTGGGGTTCAAAGCGCTGCTTGCCCGTGATATTCAAAGAGTAGTCATCGCGATGATGCCTGCGGCGATACCATTTGTCTACTTTGATGCCGCAAAAAACTTTCTGGTGGCTCAAAAGATTTTTGGTCCTCAAGGATATATTCAAGCTCTTAGTTCTTTTCTTGATGTTCCCATGCAATATCTACTCATTGTTCATTTTGACTTGGGAATTCTCGGCATCAGTCTTTCTAGATTCTTCATGGAATGCTCAAGGGCCATTGCGATTTACCTCTACATTAAATACTCCACCAAATGTCGAGAATCCAACATCCCTTGGGAACTCATCTGTTTCCAAGAGCTTTGGACGCAATTTAAATATCAAATTGCTGCCGGAGGCCTCCAAATCATAGATCTGGTCGGAACACAGTTAATTCTCCTCCAAGCTGGTTATTTCGCCTCCGAGGTAGTCGCTGCCAACGTGATTGTCACTCGAACCACAAGATTCTGTGTGCTTTGGACACTTAGCATTGGCGTCGCTCTCAGCTCGTTTGTCGGAAACAGCATGGGAGAACAGAATATCCACAAAGTCCGTACTTTCATTAAAGTGGGGATTATCATGGACTGTATTCTTATCTGCCTTATGTGGTTACTTCTCGGGACTCAAAACCGAAACATTGGCAGCATATTTTCAAATGATGAAACTGTTATTAACCACATCTCAGGATTGCTCCTGTTCTTTATGCTGATAACTCCATTCGATAATTTGCAAAACGTACTTGGAGGTGTTTTGAGAAGTGTAGGGAAAGAAAAACAATCTACAAGGCTTTATTTGTGTACTTACTACCCAATAGCAATTCCAGCGTCAATAGTGCTCGCGCACTACACAAGCCTTGGCATCTATGGTTTGTACGGTGCAATGCTAATTGCGAAATCACTCAATACATTTGGGTCGATTTATTTATTATGGAACACGGATTTGAAGACTCAAGTGAAATACGTCATAAACAGAGTCAAGAAGAATAATCGGAAGATGTCGGTAACTCCTAGGAACAGACCAAAAGGTTTGGAGAACCGATAACACAATTAATTATTGGGACCATAATGAGTAGTGGTCTCCGTTACGTGTTCACATGGAAGAGCTGAATTTTTTATTGTGTAATTAAATTACATTAGAAATTGTTTTTTGGGGTTTTATTTCCTTGATAATTACGCCAAGTTGTAGATATATATCGATGCGCACAGTTACCAAGTAAACATTGCTTTTTTTTTTGAATACTTAACTAACATTTCATTTTTATTTTATGGTATCAACGCATGAGTAATCATTAATTGAGTTTTATGAACTAAGTGGCAAATCCCTGACGAATGCATTTCTTCAAATTGGTCTGACTGTTCAATAACAAGAAATTAGGAAGTAGCCTGACCTAGAGGATATCGAAGAGCCACAATTTATGTTATTCTTTCATAATTTTGTAAAGGCAACTTGACTTGTGAGATCTGCACTGGCTTCACTCATCCAAAGGACTATATAACATGATAGAAAATTCATCGGATTCCTCGCAAGCTCGAGTTCAAAATGTTCAGCTTTCAAACAAGTCATCTTCGATGAAAATTTAGTCAAGGTATGTTAATTTAATATTTTATGCTACATGAATCGACTCGGATTCTACTGCGACTACCTGAATTGCAGATACGATTAAGATAGCTGTTTAAAGGTGCCGCTTCGTTTATTCACTATGGATCTTCTTAAAAAGCTACCAAAGCCTTGTCCTTCTATCAAATAACTCATGCGAATGTTATTAATGGTTTAATGATGAGATTTGTTTTCGAAGGCTCAGCGGTATTCTTAAGGACACAAAATTTTGCATCAATCATAGCTTCAAATGTTAATGTGGGCTAGGTCATGGGATACTATTTCAAAAGACTCAGCACGCGCCCCTCAATATGTCTTTACCTAGTGCGTCAGACACATAACTTACTTGTTATAACACCTATTTCGAATAATTTGCAAATTGGCCGATCTTCAAATACTCAGCGAATCAAAAAAGTCATCCTGAGTAATCTTTTGATTTCTGATCAAGACCGCCCAACTTCGTGTTATTACATCTTTAGGATTTTTTAAATAAAAAATTTAATTCCGACTTCATAAACGGACTTGAGAATCCCAAACTATGCCGCCACCAAAAAGGCAAAGAACCGATACCATCAGCATCTCCTATCTCGATGCGAAGTTTCTACCTAAGCGATTGTACTCTGTTACCTCAGAAAAGGACTTGGACAGGAGCCGAACTAATTCACTTACTGCCTCTCTTCTATCAAATGATGAGGCATTAGGTCGTGCCCACGAGGAAGAAGAAATCTCTCATACTCAGACGGCATGGCTGCTCGTGAAATCCGCTTTTCCTTCTCTTACTCAAGGAATAGCAGCCAATATAGCCTTCTCAACCCTGGTTTATTTCGTTTCTCTCCAGAAAAACACAAGATTGATCGGCGCCGTTGGTCTGGGTAGCACGCTTTACTTCACCGGCATTGTAGCTTTCCTTCAAGCACTTAACATCGGTCTCTCGGCCCTCGGATCACAAGCTTACGGAGCTAAAGACCCTCATCTACTTGGCGTGTACTTCAAAAGAGCTGTAGTTATCCAACTCCTCGTGTTTTTCCCTCTCGCCGCAGTGGTATCTCAGATAGCGCTAGTATTCAGGCTAGTAGGCTTCCATCCGACTCTTGCCAGCGATATTGAGTCCGTGCTCGTTGCCATGATACCCGCTGCCCTGCCATTTACGTATTTTGATGCTGCAAAGAACTATCTGGTCTCCCAGAAGATTTTCGGGCCTCAAGGATACATCCAAGCCATCAGTTCTTTCCTAGACGTCCCTCTCCAATATCTACTTATCGTTCGGTTCGATTTGGGTGTTTTGGGAATTGGCATTGCTAGATTCTGTATGGAATGTTCCAGAGCCTTCGCGATTTACATCTACATCAGATTTTCAGAAAGATGCCAGGAATCTAACATCCCCTGGCAACGCGCTTGCTTCCAAGAGTTGTGGACACAGTTTAAATATCAAATCTCCGCGGGAAGTCTTCAAATCATTGATGTTGTAGGAGCTCAGATAATCCTCCTCCAAGCCGGTTATTTTGCCGCGGAGATAGTTGCAGGCAACGTGATTGTCACTCGTGTCACCAAATTTTGCTTGATTTGGACGCTCAGTGTTGGTGTCGCTCTCAGCTCGTTCATTGGAAACAGTATGGGTGAACAAAATATACGAAAGGTTCGTGTTTTTATTAAAGTAGGTATTATAATCGACTTCGTTCTCATCTGTCTTATGTGGCTATTTCTTGGAACTCAAAGCAGAAATATTGCTCTAATCTTTTCGAATGATGCAACGGTCATCAACTACGCTTCAGGCTTGCTGTTGTTCTTTATGACAATCACGCCTTTTGATAATTTGCAGAATGTACTTGGAGGTATTCTGAGAAGTGTGGGCAAAGAAAAGCAATCCACGAGATTGTACTTCTTCACCTATTATCCGATTTCAATTCCTCTATCGATAGTGCTTGCGCACTACACGAGACTAGGCATATACGGTTTGTACACTGCGATGCTGGTCGCGAAATCTCTTAATACTGTTGGGTCGATCTATCTGTTATGGACAATGGATATCCGAAGACAGATGAAGTATGTCATCAAAAGAGTGAAGGCGAGCAATCTCAAAATTCAAGAAGCTGAAGCCGCTGCAAAGAAAGAAGAAGAAGCGGAGTCTCTTGATGACTCGATAGAGACGCGTTTATAAGCTTGTGATTTTGTAATTGATTGTTATTTGTTTTAAAAGTATAAACGAGTGATGTTCTAGAGAGCTTCATTCTGAAGTGCGAAGAATTCATATTTTCTTCGATTTGTTTGATTTGTGCGACTTAAATAGAACAATTGTTTCTCAAAAAAGTGTGGGAATCTCCGGTGAGAAAATAGTATTTTTTGTGGGTTTGAGGAAGTGAGGTTTCATGATAATTCGCTAGTATTTTTTCTTTTAAAGGCCGCTGGAGACTCATGTCTGACCGAAGAGACTTAATAGGCTTTTTCTGCCTGTTTCCACATTTTCTCAACTATTATGCTAAGGCTCTCTTCATACAACAACAATGCAGAAGAATACTAATAAAGAGCATACATTCTATGGAGAGATAATTCTCGCTCAATGTCACATAAGTTTTTTTGTTACAAAGTCAATATTTTGCTAATGCGAATAAATGGTGCAATTATTCGTGCTGATTAGCTTGATAACTATATCGCAACGAGGCTCTTCCTAAAGGCTTCTCATTAATGGAAGGAGTTGTTCCGTTTTATTAATTTTCCAAGAGTTTCAGAATTCTTCATTAAATTCTGCACTGGCAAATTTTTTCACAATCAGTTTGTCAGGCAAATTTACTTGAAAAGCAAATGTATGTTATAAATTAGCAACCTCGATCAAACGTGATTTGCCTTATAAAAGAACCAGAAAGCACTGCGTTAAAGCGTCAAAGGTTTGCCTTCTCCATGATCCAATTGCTCACTTCCGAAATTAAGTCTCTTACGATGAGAAATACATTACTTTAAGAATCTTTTATGAGACAGGGTTCCTCAGACGAGGTGTTTTGGTTCCTATCGTTCCAATAACCGCAACCTGCTGATTCATCCTAATTTAATATCATTTAGGCTCTATCATGTGAGCTTTCGCTGAAATAAATATAAAAAATTTAAAATTATTGCTTTCTTGAGTACAACCATGAATGTCTTTCTTAAGTTCAACAACAAAAAGCACGAGAGTGACTACTATAGTAACTTAGACACTTACACCTCCCATATGATGATAACCCACACCGTGCTTGCCGTCGCCGCCTTGCCCATAGTTCCTGTTAATTTAATCCTCTTAAAAGTCCAACATCCAGAATCCTTCCCACTTCTCTACCCCAACGCTGTCCAATGGGGCATATTCTACGCTGTTTTACTGATTTTAGGGCTTCTTGCCAGAAAATACAGAAATCAGCTCGAGAAACACAAGAAAGTCGCGAGATGGGTGTTAGATTTATTCTACACTGGATTATGCTGCTACTTAGTTGTGTTCCTCTGGCATACTATGCAAGGCGGTGGTGACCCAGCAGTTGAGTATTTAGCCGGATTCTGGCATTGTCTTGTTTGTGTAACGACTCTCAACATCATTTCCAGATGGTGGCTAAAAATCGCTGCGTTCCTCGTAGTGATCCTACGACTGACAGTTGGGTCGTATCTCAAAGACAATCAGACGGTCTTCTTGACGGTGACGATTGAAATCATAATATTTCTATTTTTCAGCACGTATTTACAAGAACGCGCAGAGAAAAGGCGATTTATTGAAAAATATAAATTACAAATGGAGACGTTGGCACTGAAAGAGATCTTGGACCAGACTACCGAAAAAATTATTATTTGCGACCTTGAGGAAAGAGTGCAGTTCCGAAAAAGTACGCATGGAAAACAGAACTGGTGGAATGAGAATCACGGATTGATAGAAAATCTGAAGCAACTACGAGTAGAGCAACAAAAGAACTTTTTCGAAGAAAATGTGAATACGGTAAGCTAAGAGATCTATTCTCAATTTGATTCATAATGAATAGAGTGGGGTAGCTGAGGAT
>ENA-UOTZ01000753-UOTZ01000753.1-compost-metagenome-genome-assembly--contig:-NODE-753-length-26107-cov-13.308183_pt1 | contig 26107 bp, 9 predicted proteins | sample MGYA00238144_ERZ746983 | MGnify/ENA primary metagenome ERZ746983 (study PRJEB28759, sample SAMN06268863) | compost metagenome | isolation source: single cell | place: USA: California, Emeryville, Joint... | reverse complement strand
ACAAGACTCTCCGCGTTTTCATAAATAATGCTCTTATGAGTAATGAACAGAATTTGAATGTTGTACTCCTCGCTAATCTTCATAATGACCTTCAGCAACGTGCTCGCGTTGTCATTATCCAAAAACGCGTCTGACTCGTCAAATATCATGAAATGCAAACGGTTAACGATATTCGTCGCCAGCAGCAACGCGATACCCGCAAGGGACCGCTCTCCTCCTGACAGCTGGCTCGTGTCATAGACCATCTTCTTCGTAGGAGGAGTTGCTGAATAGAAGATACCGCCTAGATAAGGCTCAATCGAGTTCTCTTTTTTCAGAATCGCCGTGCCTCCTAGGTTCGGCACTCGTGGATTTTGTGTCACTGCTTTGTAGACTTGGTCGATGATCGCAGCCATACGATCAAAAAACGTGTTGAATATCTGCAATCTCTTCTCCTTTACAGCCTCGAACTCGTTTCGGAACCGCTCGAGCTCGTTGTGTCTCTCGTCAAGAGTCTCTTTTCCTTCCTTAATCTTCCTGTCCAAGGTAGCTATCTTGTCTTTCAGGTCGGCGTCGATGAGTTTTGTTGAATGCGCACCAATGCTGTCCAATTTGGCCTGTTTTTGTTCAAGTTTCGTTTGGACTTCGCGTTTGCGGCCATTAAGCAGCTGTCGGTCCAGCTGCAGCATCCAGTCCTCCTGCTCGATCATCATCTCACCGCCTCCCGCGCCTTCTCCTTCAACGAACAGCTCTTCGATTTCGCTTTCAATGCTCGAATAATCAATCACTAAGAGCCTGTCTTCCTTGAAATGCTTCTTAATGAAATCAACGTAGACGCCCATTTGCTGCGAGATTTGACTTCTACTCTTCCGGCTTGTCTGTGAAACGTCAAGCAAATAAGGCACGTCGATAGCTCGAATCTTCAAATCGGTGTGTATCTTATCCTTATTGAGAATCGCCTTATGAATCTTCGCGAGTAAGTCCTTCTTTTCTCTATCTTTCGCTGTGTATTTCGCACTCAACTGGTTCCTTTCGGCTGTTAGATCAGATATCCGCTGAGTTTTATCTTGCAGCTCTTTCTGTTTTTTCTCGAGCTCGGCTCTCAGCTTTTCATACGTCTTATCGTTCTTCTTCGAGGCGTCGGTTTCTTTATTAAATGACGAGGTAAGCTCCTTCAACGCTGCCTCTTTTTCTTTCAGCGATTTTTCAAACTGCTCGATCTCATCCTGAGTTTTTTGGATTGGGACCCTCGCTATTTCCTTTTCAATGCTCCTGATCTTTTCCTCAATCTTTTCCTTCTTCACGTAGATTGATTCCATCTCAAACGCGGTCTTTCCTCGAAACTCTTGAATATTCTTGAAGCCATAAGTCTTGCAAAAATCAGCGAAAAACTCTTGCTCCCTGTCCTCGACTTTCTTCTTCAGTTTGGCTATATTTTCCTCTGATTGGGTTTTGCTGGTTTGTAGCTTAGTGATTTCCCATTTAAAGCTGCTAATGGCCTTTTCCGTCGCTTTTATCTCGCTCTCGAAGTAGTCGTGCTGTTCTTTCAGCGACTTGAGTTCGTCTTGAAGAGCAGCGTAGTTGGTCTCAGCTTCCTTAAGCTGCTCTTGTAAGCGGGAAAGCTTTATATCCTCTTCCTCGGTCTTAAGCTCTCTAATCTGAGTTTCAACGCTATTGAGCTTCTCGTACGCCTTGGCGATCTCTCCTTCAAGATTCTGGTTCAGAGTCGAGGCTAATCTCGTTCCTCCAACCAGCTTCTCGACATCGCCGTACCCAACGACGCACCCTTTCTTGAATACATTGCCATCCAATGTGATGATTTGCTTGACGAGGTCAAGGTTTTTCTTGCGGACAGACTCTCCTTTGTCCAGAGTCTCGCACACGATTTTGCCATTCAACAGATGAAGAACGGCTTTCTCAAGCCCAGGAACGCTTCTCTCGAATTCAATGACATCGCTGGCAGGCAGCCCAGAAGTACCCAGCTGCCCTCGGAGAGTTTGGATATTTTTCGGGTTAACAGTTGGGATGTTTTCAAGAATCAGTATATCTTTCATCATGCCTTGATCACGAAGAATCTCGCTGCAGATCTGAGCGGTCTCCTCTCGGTCTACTACGAGGTAGTTCAACGCTTTTCCAAGCGCAATTTTCAACGCGACTTCATATTTCGGCTGAATGGCCTTTAATAGCGAGGCTAGCTCTCCACGGAAGCCTTTTGCGAGTTGGTGAAGGTTTTGATACAATTCATTCGAACTGATTTGATCTCTGCGGTTCTGATCCAAGAACGTGAGCTCTCGGAGAAGCTGGTTATGCTGCTCTTTGAGTTTTTGCAGGTTCTGACGATTATCGAGCTTGCTTTGTCTTTCCTTTGATAAGGCTGCGAGCTGATCCTTAAGACTCTTAATCTCCTTTTCAAGGCGCGTAGAGTCCGTCTTTTTGATATTCGATTGCGTATCCACGTCTTTTAGCTTCATGTCCAGCTGTCTGAGCAGCTCGTCCTTGTTCTTGAGGGCTATTTCCGTGTTCTGCTCTTTACTTACTCCCAAGTTTTGCAACTCGTAAAGCTTCTCTAGTTCCTGCAGCATACTCGTTAGTTTCTCTCTCGATCGTTTCTCAACGGCCTTATATTCCTCATATATCTTCGAATTGCTCACTGCTTCCTTATCTTTGCTATCTTGCGCTTGTAGCTGCTTCATCACTTCGGCTCGCTCAGCCTCCAGTTGCTCTTTCGCCTGGGTTAGTTTCTTTACGCTCTGATTTAACGTGTCTAGCTGCTCGCGTAATTTTTTCAACGAGAGTTTCTTCGCAGAGATCGCTGCTTCCAGATGCTGTTGCTGGTCTTTCAAAGAAATCAGCTCGGTTGATTTCTCCATCGCGGTTGATTTCGAGTCATTAAACTTCTTTTCAAGCTCCTTTAGCTCCTTGCTGAGGTTACGCTGTGCCAGATCCTCTCGCTGGATTTGCAGATTCAGATTATTCCTTTCAGTAGTAAGTCTCTCAAGCTCCTCGTCGTAAGGCTCAAAATCCTTTATCATCTTGACTATCGCAGCGTCCTGTTCGAGGAAATTGTATAATTCGTTTGTTACCTCCAGCTCTTCGATCTCTCGGACCACGTTTGAATACTCGCTGAGGTTGTCGATGCTCTGCCTGAGGTGTTTCTTCTCATTCTTCCAACCGTTGATCCTATGCGAAAGGTCTTTCACCTCAGACTCTTTCTCCGTGAGAATTTCTTTAAGTCTGTCGTACTCGCCCTTGCAGTCAAAAGAGCCGGATAAATGTTCGAAGTAAAGCGCGAGGTCCTGAGGTGATTTGTTTGCAATGGTGTCGATTTCTCCTTGCATAAGCAGGAAGTTCTTCATGTAATAGTTAATTTTGTTATAATGCAATAGCGAGAAATATTCAGTTTTCGTGACCTGAGTTCCATCGATGTGATAGGTCTGCGCGCCTTTTGGGTCAATCGATCTTCTGATCTTCAGCTCGGTGTTGTCGGAGCAGGTAAAGCAGACAGAAACGTAGCATGAACGAGCTTCTTTGGTTTTGCGTTCTGCTTGAACGAGGAGGTCGCGTCGGTAGATCAGATCGACTATTTTATCAGATCGTAGGGATTTGGTCTCGACGCCGAAAGCGAAACAGAGTGCGTCAGCGACATTGGATTTTCCGCCTCCGTTGGGTCCGATGATGCAGGTGAAGTTCATAAAAGGCCCGATGTAGTGGTAGTCCGCGTAGCTTTTGAAGTTTTGGACTTCGAGGTAATTGATTTTAATTAACGTCTTTTGCTGCGCGGAAATCTGGGCATCTTGGTGAGATGCGTCGGCATTTCTTGTTGCTGTTGAAGTGGATGCTCGTGTGGCAGAGGTTTTGCGGTGTGAAGATGTTGAAGTAGTTGCCATTGGGGATAGTTGGTTGGGATGTTCAAAATTTTTTTAAATTTTTGAAATCGGCGCTGTTTAAATATTCGAATCCGGATACTTTCGTGACTAACTACCAATTAGTCACTTTATTAATCGGATACTTTTTGAGTCATTAAATACGCTCCAAAAAATTCTTTTACCTTACGCAATGGATGTGAAGGAAATCCAGACGAGGATCGATCAACGATTCTGTCTTCTGACTCGCCATGATAGAGAGTTCGTTAAGGAATTTTCGCTTATGATAACTGAACCGCTCTTCTGATCATACCTGCAAAGAGCAGACAATTAGAAAGAAAGGTTAGCTGGACAAACCAACCGATTTGAATTAGGTAGTGAGAAAAGATGATACAGGAAAACTCGACTTCATGTTGTTAGTTAACTAAACAATTTTCCAAAAATATCTTTCGAGAAATTTTAATCATGAATGCTAATAATTGTGGATCCGTTAGACAAGAGGTCTACACAAGCAACAATAAGATCGCAGGCTCAGAAGTAGATCCAAAATCAGCTTCGGTTAACAATAATATTAGTAAGCGATCCGAATGGCTAGGAGTTTTTCGGGTAGGGTCGAAAATGCGTTCTCTGAATAGATTACCATTGACAAGCGAAAAATTAACAATGAAGAAGCAATTTGCCCAATAACTTTCGAAATCTGGAAAACCTATCATGCCTATCTTTCAGTGAGAGGAGAATGCTAGAGTTGTTTCGATAAGCGCAAGCTTCTCAGATAAAATAGATCTATCTTAGTATTAATTGTGCTCTCCCAAGAGTTCTTAACAAACGAAAAATAATAGAAAAACGTCTCATCATATCGAACTGACATAATAATTAAAACCACAATAGCTATTGTCATTTTCTTGCCTGAATGAAAATTTGCAACACGCTAAACTAAATTTTTACCTTTCGCATTACTTACAATTAAAACGTTAAAATAATTCAAAATTTAAATCTCATTGATAATGACCGACTATCTTCGAGCATTCTTCAGCTTCGGAGTCAGTGTTTCAGCCGTTTGGCTCGCACTCTTCATTTTCAAGAAAATTTGGATCTCCAGATTTCCAGCAGAAATCCCAACAAAACAGAAAACTCACAACGAAAAAGACAACTATCATCGACTCTCTACTCTGAGACAACTCTGGCAAGTCTTCATTCCCTTATGGAGAGAGTTCGATGCTCAGTACTGGGTTCAAAACGTCGGGCTTGACGCTTACTCCTACATCTATTTCCAACGAGAAATCCTCAAAATGCTTATGATATTTGGCATTTTCTCCTTATCCGTGTACGTACCATTCGTGCTTTGGCTTAAAGACATTGAAGTTGATACAGGCGCAGCTGAGACGGACTCTATCATGCATAGTTTATTCCTATATTTCTTCACTATTTACTGCGTGTTCACCATGTTTAAAATCCGAAGGGGACTAAAACAGCAGATATTACTAAGAAACCAATGGCAATCGACTTCTGGTTTCGATATTCAGAACTTCATGATGAGAAGCGTCCATGTGAAAGGCGTGCTGCCTGAGGACCGACGTGCTGAGTTTTTACGCGCAGAAATCGAGCAGTATCTAGATAATACTGGAGGAGGAAAGGTTTTATCGATAGTCAACGTGCCGGATTTTGCCGAGATCATTGATTTAGAGAACCAGCGTAATCGCTTAGAAAATGCACAGAGGTTGCTAGATGCCAATGAGCCTTACATGAGAAGGTAATAATACATCATCCTCTTCTGGAGGGCTGATCAATGATATTTAGATTGTGCTTACCAAAGAGGTTTAAGGATGAGAGTTATTACCAAAGCAAGCTAAAAGAGATTGACGATGCGTTAGATAAAGCCGTCATGAAACCTGTTCTTTCGTCAGGCCATGCTTTCATCCTCTTCGATTCTGCGGCCACAATGAGACGCTGTTTAAACTTCTTTAAGTAAATTAGCCAATCCGTTCTGTTTATCTCATTGGGTCTATTTTTTGCTAGATTGGACCCTCAAGCTCAGATTGAGATGGGCCTTGATTTGCTCAAGGACAAAATAAAGGAAGGAAAGCAAATTCTCTTGCTTAACAGAGCGAGAAACACCTCTACCTTTGGGAAATTCAATGATGAAGAAATAATACGAGGTCTCGAGGGCAAAGGGTAATGACTAATATCACACGATTCGTTTTCTGAAAGTAATTTAGACTCGTCATCGATATGGCACGAACGTTTGATCCTGTGGATATCTTTTGGGTCAATATGGGTGGAACAAGGGGTTTCTATTTCTTCAGGAGACTAGCGCTTTCTATTGCAGCGATTCTCATTCTGCTTTTCTTGACAACACCTGCTGTAAGAACAATAAAGGATGTACATGAACCTAACCTTACAATCGAATAGGTCCTCTTTAAAACACTAGCTCAGACAGAGCTCTTCTCTTTCCTCGAATTTTACAGAGGATTGCCTAAAGACACTCTGTTGGGATACATGCTGAACGAGTTCTTACCTCCTTTGATCATTATCAGCTTGAACGTCGTGCTTCTGTGGCTCATTGACTATTCTGGTATGATACGATCACTTCTATCTAGACTAATGTCTTTGCTATTATTAGCTTATATGGAGAGACACTATACGTACTCGGGCTGCCAGCTTTCAATCTATCGGAAGAGTGTTATCTACTTACTTCTAAACATGTTGGTGATTCCTGGACTTACTCTCACGGCGGGTAAGTCCTTGTTTACGCTCATCTTCCAAGACGGATACAATCTTACACAAGCGTTAACGAACTTCTATTACACCGACGCAGGTAATCTTTTCCCCGTCCTCATTATCCGCTAACAATAAACGTTCATCTGCGTATAGGCGATTTCTTCATTCTCGTGCTTATTCAGACAGGCTGTCTCTCAGGAGCTTCCAATCTCCTTAGAGTTGGAGAGATAATGTCCTCTTTCGGTTCTCCTTGGCTCGCGCATTACCGAAGGACTTATTTATGCGATATTGAAAAGTGGAGAAGAAGGGAAACCGACACTTTTCCCTTTGGCTACTCCTTCGCGCAGATGGTCTGTAACTTCGCGATTGTAATGACCTTCAGGTAAACAACCCCATTATTTCATTCCAGTAACTGAAATTAATACATATAGCCCGACCAAACCTATCTTATTGTTACCAGGGATGCTTTACTTCTTCATCAGACACCTAGTTGACTCCTACAACATCCTCGTAAACCATAGAAAGGAAATCGATAGCTCGTGCCGATTGGTAAGCAAACCTACTGTTTTTGAAGAGGTTTACTTATATAAATTACTTGTTATCAGATTGAAAACGTCCTGGGTTTCTCTGTTAGTACCTGCGCGATGATTATCTTCATCTACTCAGTCTCATTCTTCTATAACAAGCATTACACTGCTTCAATTTTGACTCTCATCCTCTTCGCAATCACGGTTTTCCTTGCAACTCAAGTCTCCCACTCAATCTACGTTGAGCTCGAGCCATTAGGAAGTTCAGAAATTCAATATTCCAGCTCAGAGGCCGAAGAAGCAGTCAAATTTTGGGAGAAAGCTTACAGCCAACCACTGCTTGTGAGCAATACTGAGCTGCTGGTACAGACCGACAAGAGGACAGTTGGCTATGTGTTGAACAATTACAGCTCTCAGGAGATTTCAGTGCGACTCAGTCATAGAAAGCCCGCATATGATGACAAACCAAGGGAAATAAGCATGAGTAAATTTGGAAGCAAATCCAACGATAGTTTCTCTAAGCAAAGCAATGATGAAGAGAGGAACCTTTCTGATGATACGAATATTGAGATTGCGTAAGACTCGAGCTCATGCACTACATGAACAATGCTCCTTTTAAAGAGATAATATGTGATAATTGATATTTATTTTGAAAGAGATCCAGGGAATAAATGCTACCTGGGCTCATCGGTACCAAAGAATTCAAATCCTTTACATTTTAATATATCCTGTAGATGATATATCATTGCTCAATTGTAAAAAATGGATCTAATTTTGATAATCCAATGAAAAAAATTGTCATTTAAGCGCTCTAATAATAGCTCTAGTCTGCTTTGACTCATTATAGGACTCAAATTGTACGACTTTAGTGTGAGTGAGGAAAATTAACAACAGAGGCTAATCAGCAATTCTGATGAGAATTCCAATGTATCAGAATTTTGTAGAATTGAATGACAGCGTTTTAAAAGTTATACAAAGAAATTTTTCATTCTGATCATAATTGTTGGAGATGGAATCCAAGTCAACAAGCCCTAAGCAAGTTCTCAGCATCGGACCAGGAGTCGCGCTGGACGTAGAGGAGTTTATCTCCATGCTCAGCAAAATAAAGCAGGATCCTAAATATCAGCAAAAAGAGCTTCTCAAAGGGAAATTTAGACCTCTATGGGGCGGATTGCTCCTCGATATTGACGAATTAGTTAACTACATCGACACCAATTTTGAAAAGTGCAAGAGAGACCTCATTGCTCATGAGAAAGGCCAGCAGAGTCCACAAGCAGAAGCCACAATGAAGCTATTAAGAGAAAGGATTAACGAATACAAAGGCAAAGACGTGAAGAGCTCCGAAAAGCATCCTCTCTTCTCACCTATATCAAATGAAAAAAGCAAAGGTCTCGGCTCCTTCTTGACCTCTCTTGCAGAAGGTCTACGCCGGGAAGCTGACGCCTCCTTTACTTTTAATTCTTTAGGTTTTCAAGCCGTCGAAGTGGATCATACGCCTGTAGAAACACCAAGCATCATTTGTGCAGCCTTCGACCAGAAAAGCCTTGATCAGAAGAGCATGGACATCTTAAAAGACGTTAAATTCATCAGAAGGTTCACTGCGGACCCATCCCCGATATACATGACCCTCGGCTGTATCTTGCTCGACAATATGATCGAATTCGAGAACGCTACTATCGATATGGAAATCAAAAACGCCCTTACTCTGCTCCAAAGTCACAATGATGTGATGCCTGATCGTCGAGCCATCTACAAACAAGTGGGCGCACAATACAACAGTCTCATCATTTTCATTAAAAAAGAGATATCTAGCACTATTACCCTCAATGCACCCACAGAGAAGCTCAAACAAAAGATATATGAGATTCTCCTCTCAAAGAAACTCCACATGACAACTCTATCGGCAGTTACGAGAGCTGTTTTCGTGGCTTATATACTGAAAAACCCATTAAATGTCTACGGACAAGATTTCAACGATGCTGTATGGACTGAGTTCATTACGTTGCCGGATAAACACATCTCGAACCTCTGCCAACTATTTGCGAAGATCTTCTCGTTTAAGGTTAATCTCATTGAAAGCAGCCTAGCACTCTTCGGAAACCAGAGCTTAAATCGCAAGGAAATATACCCGACGCCAGGAAAAGCCGAATTTGCTTTTGAAACAACGATAGTAAATATACAGGGTAAAAATAAAGCATTTAAGGCCATTGGCTACTCAGAGAACGAGTTTTCGGTACCGCTGACGAAACAAACTTCAGCAGACGGTCTACTGGAGTGCTCGGTCTGCTCAGTGCCGGTGTCTAGGCAGGATGTCTTGGTAAACAAGCTCTGCGGTCATGTGTACTGCATTTACTGTATAGAAGATACAAATATGACAGTATGCGGTGTGACAGGCTGCTCGCAGCCATTGAATGCGGACTCAATGGGACTCTCTGGATTAGTTGCTCCGAAGAAAAAGACTGTTAAAATCTTTGAGGAGCAAAAGACGAATGAGTGCTCTATCTGCTGCCTCGATTTAAACAAAAGTAAGAACTATGATAAGTTATTAAAATGCTAATTTTTTGCTCTTTTGCCTAGATATTGAAACTCTCCCTTGTTTCCATCTTTTCCACCCGAACTGCATTCAAACGTGGCTGAAGAAGGATAGAACTTGCCCAGTTTGCCGCATTAAAATTGAAGCAGATTTCTCGTGCAGTGTTTAATATCAACGATGCGAATAAAGCAAAGCTTGAGCTGTTTTTTTGTTTTTTTTTTAGGGATTTGATATCTTCTTGTTTAACAATTACATATTTTAAATTTCGTTGGAAATTAACAAGATCCAAAAAAACAGATGGTTGCTGAAATGATCAATAGCGATAAATTATGAGTTGGAAACCCTTGAAAATTACTTGGAAAATCAATAATGACTAACCATCTTGATCTCTTTAGATATCGGAGTAACTCGTTTAATCTCAAATTATATAGAATTACTTTTAGCATTCAATTTTAGTAAGATAGGAAAGTGAGAAGGGCTGATTCAATGGATTTTCTAGTCAAAAGCGATACACAGGGAGTGTAGCATTCTAACCTTGATTGCGCAGTTACAACATTCAGCTGAAAATATTGATGATATAATTCAACAAATTTAAATGAATATCGTCAATCTTAATGAAGATTGGCTGCTCTCTATTCCATAGAAATGCATTTTCAGGAATTCTATTCAAAGTAATCGTTACTCTGTCGTTAAGTGCTTCTTGCAAGATTTCCTAATTAGGAGCAATATATCTCCTTATCAATATTTCAGCATTCAATTTCGTTAGCATAAAATTACGGTTTCTGTAATAATATTTTGTGAAATATTCGAAAGAAGCTTCATCGGAATATTCCCGGTCAGTAAAAAAGAAAAATGGAAGAACAAACAAAGAAAATCAAATTCGAATACTAAGCTCACTATCCTTTTTTCCCCTCCAGCTTGATAATTACGATACTCTGTGATTCAAGCTCTTTGCTGAACTTTTTGTGTATCTATTAGCAGACTTTCTTTCTTTTTTTTTTTCAATTTCTGGAACTTATACCTTTACATCTCTGTTTTTTAGTGAACACAGCCTTCAAAACTTAATCTGAATCCCGCTACTACTCGAAAGCTCTCTGTGTTAACTTAGTATTAATTTACTGCTCAAAAGAACAGTCTATCTAAAAATAAGAATAGCTCCTCTGGTATTCATCACTGATTGCCAATAAAAAGTATGCTTCGAAATGACTGAAATTATATTCTTTATATCCAAATCGTTCCAGCAACATATTTACTGCACTAAACGGTTGAACCCAAATTTTCCATTAGAAATACGATTAAAGAGGGCACTTGATACCCCATTTATTCACTCACCCTTGAACCCTCACCATCCTGCCATTTCAGCATAAACCACCCTAATAGGGTTTTTCATTGCTTAAAAAACCGTATTTAACTCCTCTGGCAAGTAACTCAGGCGCTTTTTCTTGATTTAAAAGAAGTTTTTCTACTTAATAAAATCTGGTGTTATCAGATCGACTGATTCCTTAACGGCAGACTCTCAAAACTAAATGGGTGATTCCTGTGCCGGACACCGGCGAAGGGGTCAATAGGATCGGCCAGCCAGCTTTTAATTTTAGAATTGAGTCAGAAATGCTTTCAGAATCAATTCGCTTCGATTTCCACTGCATCCACTGAACATTCTATGAATTTTTTATCGACTCTAACTTCTGTTAATTCGAGAAATTCGGTCTATAAATATTTAATTAATTGGTTTGCTTGCACAAAAATCGATTTCGAAACTAGTTTATTCTCCGAGCAAATCAATGATGAAAGAGTTCTACAAGTCACTCGCGGCGTTTCCTGACGAGAAGTTCGTCTCTGAAGACCGCGTTTCTGAAAGCATCCTCCAAAACGTCCGAGATCCTATCTGTCTGAGCGTACCCAATATCTTTTGCAGAGATTCTCCCGCAGAATGTAAAAGATGCTCCCAAGTTTTCTGCGCCAAGTGCGTCGAACTGATCGCCAAGTCAGACGCCAAATGCCCCAACTGCCGCGAGTACCTCCAAGTCCGCAAAATGAACAAATACCTCAAATACATTCTCTCGAACCTCAAGCTGCGTTGCCGTCTCTACGAGAACGGTTGCCCCGTGGCTTTGCCTCTAGAAGAGCTAATAGAGCATGAATCGCGCTGTGAGTTCGAAAGCGTCCAATGTCCGAAGGAATGCGGTGAGGTTCTCCTTAAGAAAAACTTGCCAGCGCATTCAGATAAAGAATGTCCTCTAGAGCCTGTCGACTGTCCTCTCAAGGGCTGCAATACGAAACCAGCTCGCAGTCAGCTGGAAGAGCACAAGAACGAGTGTATGCATCGCGATGATGCGTTGAAATTGCAAGAAGGGGCACAGACTGTCACTGGATTAGATGCCTCGGATTTGATTCCGGAGACTACATTGAGCTTTGAAGTTCGGCTTTTCAATGCTGATATCTCGACCAATTTCACCACGAAAGGCTCTGACTCATCGGAGACACCCGATGACCGCTCGACGGTTGATTCGAAGAGGAGTGAGAGAATCAGCGTGCATCGTTACAGGATTGAGACTTGTCCGTATCAGAAATACGGTTGCACTTTCTGCGGGAACCAAGCCGGACTAGCCGCGCATGAACCGAGATGCAAATATGGAGATAGCAAGAACCAATTGAGGAAGAGATTTTACTCAGAGCAGATTCAGCCGACAGAGATTCAGGACTTCTCTGCCGAAAATGTGAGTATTAAAGCTTCAAACTAAATCCGTTGGAGAGGAAGCGCCAGCAGTATTTGTAACTGCTAGCGATTTATCATTAAAGACTGAGTGAGAACTGCGAAAATCATGTATTTTTAATTAATTAAAGAGGAGTGTAGCTCAGGAGTGAGCTAATACTACATTAATTCGTGTGCAAATATCTTTTTTCATGTGAGTTACTAGTTAGTTGCAGGGGAATTTCCAAAGTTTTCTGTTGATAAATGTATTTCTTTTATTTTTTAATTTTTTTGTTATAGTGGACTGCACCTATTATATGATCGAATGTACAGTTGTTTATACTCCCGACAACTATGTTGATGATGATATATAAAAATAAGTTGAATTTTCGATGTATTTTTACATTTGTGATTGCTCCTCGAATTTTCGATATAAGTAATACAATTAACTTGTAATGACCTGCTAACTCAACAAAAGCCTTATACTCTTTTAGATGTTTTTCAAATTCTTTTAGGTAGTTAGAAAAAAGAAACTCACCCGAAGATACGCTTTGGTAGGTAGCTTACAAAGAGTATTTACCTTGAATAGTTATAACGTGATAAAGAGACCTCTAGTATGAGCTATGCTGCCTTTAAATCCAAAATCGTAGAGTCCCTTTACAAACTCTAGAGTGATCGCTTTTTTAAAGGATTTGATTGTCAGTAATTGTTTGATTTTCAAATCTCTATTTCTTTAAAGAATCTTACAAAATCGGAGGCAAATCATGGATTCTCTCGACCAACACAAATTCGAAAAAATTCGCGATAATGAAGTATGGGAAAAGAAGAACGGCCCTGACGCACCAGAAGAAAAAGATAACAACCAAAATGAAGAAGTCAAAGAAGAGCCTAAACCAAAGATCAGATACAATATCATTGGAAGGGACATTGTCCCAGAACCTAATTCAACCAATATAGAGATGTGCTGCATGCGAATCGGCAAAATCGAAGGGTTAGAAGGATGTAAGGAACTTAAACAACTATCCTTCCGCCAAAACTTGATAAGAGTCATCGAAGGACTCGAAAATTGCACTGAACTCGAAGAACTCGAGCTCTATGACAATAAAATCTCGAAAATCGAAGGGATTTCTCATCTAAAGAAGCTTCATGTGCTGGATTTATCCTTTAACAATATTCAAAAGATCGAGAACCTGGACGGCCATCCAGACCTCGAGAGACTCTACTTGCTGAGCAACCGAATCAAAAAAATCGAGAATGTACCTTTCTTCCCTAAGCTACAGCTCATCGACTTCGGTTCAAACAAAATCAGCGAAATGGAGAACCTTGAGACTTTTACTCACGTTACGGACCTCTGTTTTTCGAAAAATAGGATCAAAGAGATCAAAAACCTCAAGGATTTCACGAATCTCACGAGCTTGGCGCTAAGCGCCAATAAAATCACAGAAATAAAAGGACTGTCGACGTTGGTGAATCTGCGAGAGCTTCAACTTGCGGAGAATTTCATCACGAAGATAACCGGCCTGGATAATTTGTCGAAACTAAAGACGCTGGATCTGTCGTATAATCAGATAGATAGTCTGAAGGGGCTGGAGAATCTGACTGCGCTGGAAGAGTTTTGGTTGAATGCGAATAAGGTTGAGAATTACTCTGATTTAGAGCTTTTGGCTCCGAACCGGAAGCTATCGGTGATATATCTCAGCGGGAATCCTGTGAGTATGATACCTGGATATCGACAGAAGCTGCTAGATTTGCTACCTTACCTGGATCAAGTAGATGGAACGCTAGCCAGAGGAAAAGTCAATGTAATTACGTCTAAATGATTGCGATTTCGTAGAAACTTACGCTTGGATATCTAATCTCAAAGTGTTTTGGATATTTGATTGTCGCTGCTTATATTAAGGGCATTAATGTACATTTTTAGAGTTGCCAAATTTCGAAGAGACCAACTAATTAAAGTAATATCACAAAAAGAGAGAGAGATTACATTTGCTTTATTGTTACAAAGAGAAAAATGAAAGTTGAAAGAAAAATTTTAGTGAACAGATTTAAATGAGAATAGTTAATAGTTTAGATATACTAAAAAGTAAATGGAAGAATTCATCATCAATAAAACTTCAAAAAGGCACATGCATACTATTTGATTATATTCATGTAATGTATTGGGTGGGGATCAGTAATCCCTTTGAAAATTTAAAAATTAAAACGAAAATGCTTCTTCCCTTGCTTTGAGGTTTTTGTTTTTTGGTTCCTCCTCCTCTGCAATTCATTAATGCGTAGAGGAATTTCTCTTTTCTTCTTGAATGGAGTTTCAAAATCCAATATAGAAGTTAGCTTCGCTGTTTTTCCTTTGAGAAGAATGAGTTCATAATCCTTTCATTGATCAGGATGTCGTAAGGGAGAGCTAAATCCAGTTTTTTGCATATTGGTCAGCAAGGGTAGGTGGCTTGTTTTCAGACTTCCTTCCGTTTGGTCAGATAGATAGAGAGTATGGAAAAGTCCTTTGATTTCGCTATATTTGAACGATACAGCTCATAAGTCTGCTTAAGAGCTTGAATCTGTTGCAAAGTACGGCTGATCAAAGGCGTAATTTTGGATCGTTTCCCGTCGAGTGGCTTGGTTCCAGATACCATCATTCTCACTCAAGTCAGATGTAAAAGCATATATACACAGCATGCTGTCATGTTTAGCCTTGGTTGATAATCCTTAAACTCCTCACGTCGACTCTAACTAATTCAAAAGAATCTATCCACCAGTGTCTACTAACTAAGATGTCGTGTACAAGTGTTAAAGGATGACATGTTCGTGCTTAGTGCGTAGGCCCGATTGCAAAAATGATGAATTTCTTAAAAATTTCCTTAGGTAAAAAAGGAAGCCTGCACAGCTCGTCCAGCGGATGCATGAACTAGTTCACAAAAATCAAAACTTACTCGATGATTAGCCATGTCAAAAGAGCTCATCCATTGTGTCCAAGGAGACGGGCAACTGTATTGGGCGTTCTTTCACTCCTTGAATTATTGATAATTTAACTTATCGAGTGCCACTGAGTATTTATAGCCGAATTTTAATTTCCTATTTACCCTCAATAAATTTGTCTTAATCGAATGGGTGATTGTCCCATTTTAATTTACTGACCTTCATATTTCAACAAAAAACAAAGGAACTATCTTTCGTTCAATGCGAGGACATCCAGCATGGAGGTACCTGGGCAAGGCGATATCGACGGTGGTTAGATGGAAAATGAAAATTTTTTCGAGGCTTGAAGTGTCTTTTAGACTTTCTACCCGTTTTAAAAATAAATTTACCCAAATTCGAACAATAGAAGATTCAAGTTAAATTCAAGAAGAAACTTGGATGGGTAGATTGAAATATACTCTGCTAATCCATTAACGAAAGCCTAAATTAGAGTTGCTCTTGGATAGCACGCGATCGATTTATAATTTCATAGATTTTCAAAATTTTTATGTTAGACTGAGCTCGCAATGCGAGCTCAATTCTCACAGAAGCAATGTGAGAGGAGTGAAAATTGCATATGAATAAGGTTTTTATCTGAGTGAGTAGTGATCGAATCAGTTAAGAAAATGGACAATTTAGAGGGTACTTCAAATCATATTGAAAGAGAGATTAACTTAAAATTGTTTTTCAAACTCGCCTCATGTTAACATCTGTCATTTTCGAATTGAGCACATTTGGATTGCAAATTATGGGAAAAAAGTTGGAATTTACTTTGTTTTTCTATCCAAAAAAAAAAATTAGCTCCAGACTCATACTTTCAATCAACAATAATCTTGCATGTTGAGATAGTTCTTGCACTCTTATACCTTTTTTTTTATATCAAAGAACCACCATCGCGTTCCATACAAATATTCCAGCAACTGCACCGAAAATATACAGTTATCTCACCACAGCAGCCTTAAAACAAGCAACCAGAAGTAGAAATAATCATTATCTTTCAAAAAAATCAGCCAGCACTCTTAATAACACCCCTTCATAACTCTCAAACTTTGAAAGCTGAGTATTCGGTAAAGGTTTCTGAGCAACAAAGGAAGTGGGTGGGGGTTTCTCTTAACTTCGAATTTAATAATTTTTAATTAATACACGAATTGCTTCCCATCATGAAGCGACCCCTTGCCTGCTCTGCCAAGATTGTTTGTTTCTAAATTCCTCTAGGAATTTAGAATGAATCTCTACCCCACGAACCCACATATACTAAAGAAGATTTGGGCCAAAAAACCAGTTTCTGAAGCCCAAACTTTGCCCCAATCGAACTCTCTTTATTCGAACCAGCAGCAAACCAAAACAAAATCTTTCTCTCTACTCGCTAACCTCTCAGAAGACTCAACTCTCAGACAAGACAACCCAGCTTTCTCTCATACCAGCACTAAATCCCAGCAACAGCAGTCAAATCCGAAGTTTTCATTCGCAGATGCCAATAACAGCAACCGCCAGGCCCGTCCCACCAAAGTAGAAGTCCACCAAGCATCGAACTCGGCTGTCATTATCATTACTGACAATCCAGCTTCTTGCGGCGAGCAATCTGGAGGTGATTCTCCAGGTTCCGGCCAAGGAGATGGAGAATCTGATGGTAGTGGTGGAGGTGACGGGTCTCCCAGCGGAGAACGAAGTTGCAGACCTCCTCAGAAGAAAATTAAACGCGAAAATGACCACCCAAGTCCGAAACAATCCATCAATTTCAACCCTCAACCAGCGCGGATCAATCTCAGTTCTTCTAATCGGAATACCGCACAACAACGTCCAGAATTTGAAATTGAGAGTAATTGCAGTACTAATGACATGCAAGCGGAAGAGAAATCTGACTTCTCGCCTCTTTTGGGATTCGCCCAAGGATCTCAGAGTGAATATCCGAAGGAGGAAGAGTTTAAGTTGGATGATGAAAGCTTTTTCCCTGACTCAACAACGTGCAGTGATGAAGACAACTCCTATCTCAAAGAAGCTGGCGAAATTGCTTCTCATTTCGAAGGAATTTGCGCGAGTAGACGTTGTGCCAGTGAAACGGCATTACTCCAATTCAAGTAATCTTCTAGTAAATAAGACGGGAATTGATAGTTTGGATATAGATGCAAGCTCGGACACCCATTCGAGTTAAATCTAAGCGAAGTCCGAGGAAAATGGTGTCCTCGATGTGAGAAAAATTTGCAAAAGCTAAGAGAATATGCTCAGTCTCATAAAGGAAAAGTCATGAATGCTTTCTTCAGCGATCGGATTACCTACCAATGCGAAAAGGAGCACACCTGGACAATTGGCTATAAGAAGTAAGTATCCTCTAGCGTTAATGTAATGGAGACGTTTATTTTCGTTCTTCAGTGCACAGAAGCGATGGTGCGCGCAGTGCGCCAAGGCAGATCGTGCGGCGATTAAGCAGCAGTTCAAACAAGAAAATCAAAAGAAGCAGATGATGGATGCGGAAGTCCAAGTAATTCTTTTTTGGGTATTATCCTTCTAAACTCTCAATAGAAAAAGCTTTTCGAAGAGGCAAGAAAGAACACGCAAATCCCATCAAACAACACAGGGCCAACCCATTTGCCTTTCCAGAAGCCACCGCAATCTGCGAATGACGCGAAGAAGAATATGATTGAATATTTCGAGAAGATTGAAGCTAATGTGGACCAACTCGCTAGAAAACACACTGCTGAATATATGGCTTCAAAAGACTTTAATGGACAGTGTACTCAAGAACAAGTACTCCAAGTCTACAAAGTCGCGCTGATGCCCGAGCAGATATTCAAGTCGTACATGTAATTGAGCTCTTAAATGAATAAATTATTGAATTTATCTCTCTTTTTTTTGGGAATAAAGGTTCAATCTTCCTTTAGACGCTCTAAAGGCTGATTACAGACGATTGGTTAGACTCGTCCATCCTGACAAAAACAAGCACCCGCAAGCGGCGACTGCATTCCAGAAGATTCATAAGGTTTATGAGCAAGCTATCAGTAAGCTTGCTCCTAAAAGTTAGTATTTGAGAGAGAGAAATTCGATTAAAGAGAATGAAATTGGAGAAGAGCCAAGCTTCAGAAACCCCTATTATAGAAGTCGACAGTGCATACCAATAAGATTTCATATATATAGAGCTAGTACCCCATTTGCGCAATACACCAGCTTGAATTCACTTATATGCCCATATATTTCTTTGTATGACCACAAGGATCCCACAAATTTGAGCCGCCCCACCGTAAAAAAGCTGTTTTTATTAGAGATTATTAACATTCGGAACGAGGTAATATCATGGTTTAGAAATATGAACAAGAATGAAGTTATAAACAAAATAAATAAACAACAGGAAATTTCAAAATTTGTTGTAAGTTAAAATTTGTAGTGTTCTAAAAAAACGATATTATTCGCGTTTCTAAATTTTGTAGAAATATAGAAGGAACCTAATGAATTTCGCATATTGGCTGTTATTTCTTTTTTCTTCAAGGATCTTATGATAACGCCTCGAAATTTCTTTCATAGCCTCACTTAGTGAGGTTTCTGAGGTAAACAATAGTTGCTGGGTAGAGGTTTAAGGCTGTTTGGGCCAAATCCATGAAATGCTCTAAAAGGAGGATTAGAAAGCGAAAGAGATAAGTAAATTACCCATGGCAGTTAGTGAAGTTTTGAGGAGCAGTCGAATGTGTAGGTGTATCTGAACTGGAGCCTCCAGTTAAGAAATATTGGGAATTTCTCATTGAAACTGCGGTGTTTTGTTTCATTGTAAGTTGTGAATTTACTTTCAGGCTTTGAGGCCTGTGTGTCATAATTGGAGTATTTTGCATCGTTTTCAATTATTATTTTGGCGATAGTCGCAGGTTAAACGCGTGGGATTGTCGCGATATCTAGGATTTGTAATTTTGATATTTTTTCTCGGCGAGTCGTTTTTGGGCTAGTTGATGCGATGCACTGGTGAAAAAATATATTTCAGCCCCCACCTTCAAAATTAGCCTCTAATTAATTTTTGGATTAACACGTTGGTTTGTCACAATAGCAGAGGAATTATCGTTTCTTCTGGCTAGAATTTGCATGCGATGCCTTTGGTTTCTCTGGAAAGGGCATGCTCACTGTTAGATGAACAAGTAATTCATCGAAGCAGGACTAGGGTTATCGATTTGTCATCATTTAGAATAATCAGGTCGTGATTTATATACCACATTTACTGGATTGGAAATAATTACATTTGATTGATAATTTTTTTTTTGAACTTAGAATTTCAATGAAGCTGAAAAACTGCATATCACTCTTCGCCTGTAAAAAGAGACAACAAAAACCGATGTACTTGACTTTCTCAAGGCCTCTTACTAAATCAATCATGAAAATAATGATAAAGAATAGAGTTTCTTTTTCATTTTATTGAACATCTATGAAATAACAATAATAACTCTAGATTAAAGAGTTTTTAGTCCAACAACCAAATTTTCGTGAAGCCTCCAGAAGTTGCCTTGCTTTAGTGATTCGCTGATTCAGGCGAACTTCGCTCAAAAAAAAAAATTATTGAATTTCCTATCGTTTTACATCGTATCAACGAGCTTATTTAAATTTTACCAAAAGAAAGATCTTATGGAAACTATTCATATTCAAGAAGAACCCCAACTTCTATTCCAAGGCGCAGAAAGTGTAAAATCAATCTCTAAACCGAATTAGTAAACTCACAGCCGGTCTTTCTGAAAGCGGATCTACAAGCAGATGTTTTTAGGAGAGTTTGCTATTGTCAAAGAGCGGGTCAAACGCAACTACCGAAATGAAGCACTCGGCGCTAGTCTAAACTCTCAACGAACGATTTCGGTAGCTTCCCAGCGTTATTCTTCAACCAATAACCCCAATCCATGTGATAGGAGGCAAAAAGCTTAAACCGAGCAAGAAAAGCAGGCGTGAACGTTCCTTATGTCATGTACGTGGATACTACTAGCAATAAACTCTACCTTCAGTACGTGAAGAATTCAATAATGATTAAAGATTACTTTCAATCCCTTCATAGTGCGAAGCGAGCTTGTAATTTGATGTTTTGAGAAGAATAAGCAATCCTGATCGTCTTATATATATACAATAGTTCCTGACACGGTTTTGCAGCAAATTGGAGAAAATATCGCCCGATTACACGATTTTGATGTCATGCATGGAGACCTAACGACTTCAAATATGCTGATCAGATTCGACGAAGATTTTTTCGATCTAGCAAAAAAAGGCACCGTTCCTAACATAATGACAGAAGGAGACTTTTGTGTTGTAATTATCGCAATATTTGCTGGTTAATAGCCTGCGATAATTATTTAGTACATGATTGACTTTGGGTTGAGTTACAGAAGTTCAAATCCTGAGGATAAGGCAGCAGATCTCTGTATATTAGAGAAAGCGTTTCTGGGCACTTTTCCTGACTGCCAGCAAGAGGTTTGCTTAAGATAATTGCTAAACGTGACAATAACGATGAGTTAATAGCTAGATACCATTCTGGAAGCTTACGCAACGGCTTCTGTTAAAGGAAGCATGGTAGTTAAAAGACTTGGAGATGGTATTTCAGATTATTTTCAAATATCGAATGTTAATCCATTGTCCGTAATAGTTCGGAAAAGAGTAAGGAACAGACTCCCATTTCCCGAATCCAACAGATGAGAGGGATGCTGCGTTGGGTGTGGTATTGCAACAAAATTATTTGTGTGCTTATAGTTGTTCGTTTTAATGAATATTGCATATTTCTTAATCATTTCAATTCTTTCTTTGAAAATATCCAGATAGCAATGGACAAAACGAGAATGAATGTCTATCTCCTTCTATTGTTAATTAGAGGCTTTTATTTAAAAATTTGATTGGCTAAATCAATATATCCTACTGAGAACCGAATTAAAACTACTACTACTTATTCACTCACTAGCCCAGGTCAAATGGAAAATTCTATACAGAAACCTAGATCCGAGAGCACTTCAGAGGCAGAACGGGAGCAAAAACGAGGCTTTGATCGGATAGGCGGAAGCGGTACTAAGCGCGCATTCCTTGCAGAGATGCGGCTGGAGCACTCAAATACTTACGCCGAAGGCGTCGCTACTCAGCCCAGAGAGCTTGAAATCAGCTGTCTGAGAGAATACGAAGAGATCATCGAGCTTTGTTCTTCGCGAAAGCTGAAAAAAGACGTCGAAAAGGTCATTGAATCTGTCGATGCGGAGCTCGAGGACCTGATAAAATGCCTCAATACATTCCGAACTAACCTACGCGCAAACTGGGTCGAACAGGTCCAACAGCCGCTCACAGAGAGCGAACTACAGCGCTACGAGCAGCTGAAATCAGACATTTCGGTCTTAGCACCTGAACTGTCATTAATCGAGTTCAAGGACAAAAAATTCAGCGCGAAATTCGATAACTATCTGCATAACATAAAGGAGTTCAACGCTTTCTCTGCTAAGGCCAAGCACAGATACCAACAGCAAATAGATTCTATTCGCGGGGTTCAGAGCAAAATTAGCACTCTTGTCTCGAGCTCTAAGATGGCGTTTGATATGTTTACTCAATCCTATCAAGAAGACAGAAAAACGCCAGATAATGACCGCTATGATCACGATGTTAGCTTATTCACGTTTCCAGAGCGGCTTGAAGTGACTAAGAGAGTGGATGTGGAGCTATCAAACGTATTGAAAGGAGCTTGCTTTATTCCGGAAGACAACCTCCTCGCGCTCGGTGGGACCACTGAAATCGCACTGTTCGAATGGCCCTCACTAGCACATGTCCACACGTCACAACTTTGCCATGAGAAACAAATTATAAGACTCGTCTATTCGCGTTTACTAAAGAAACTGATTAGTTGTTCCGCCGATAACACCGTGAAACTGTGGAACTTGAATGGCAAATCGTTGAACAGATATAAAAAATATGAGCATCCTGGAGCCGTGTACGCTGTGGAGATTATGGAGGAATCGCAGAAAATAATAGTCGCTGGGCAGTTTCCTGTGATATATATCTGGAATTTGTTCGATGATTCCTATAGACTCATCGAAGAGAACTTTCGGGCTCCAATCTTCGCTATCAAATATATCAACTATAGTAAATCTCTTGCTGTAGCTAATTCACAAGATGGTTCTATTTGGATATATAGCTTAGTGGATTTACAATGCAAATACAAGCTCAGTGGTCATAGCCAAGAGAAACCGATCTGGTTCTTAGATTACTATCCCAAGGAAGACCTACTGTACAGCGCAGGGTCAGATGGAATTGTTAATGTTTGGAGTGGGAAAAACGCAAAAAATTTCGCATTGAAGAAGAAAATTTCTCTTGGACAAAGTAATCTCACAGAAATATGCTCTGCTTGTTCGAATGAGAAGGTTATCGCGCTCTCCAGCGACGAAAATGAGTCTTCGCTGGTGGTTTCTGATGGGAAGGCTGGAAAGCCAACCATTGTGGTTGACTTCCCGAATCTGACTACGTCAATCATGCTCCATGATCCGAAGAGAAAAGAACTCCTTGTCGCAGCAAACGGCTTCGATGGAATATGCAGTTTATTCGTTATTGCTCAAAAAAAGAAAACGACTGGATCGAATGTAAGAAAGTACTCTGAACCATGCTTTTAGTACTTATTGACGTGAAGTCACGAGAGTTGTAGCTTCTATCCAGTATACAATACAATATATAATTCTGTTTTAAAAAGTGCATAATGTCTGTTTCAAAGGTTCATTTATTCAACACAATGAGAAAAAGTCCGATCTCGAGGGTAATCGCTTAATCTATTAGCTTACATTTGCCATTCAATTGCTATCGAGCCAAAGGATATATATATATGTAATATACACTCGATTCTCGCCTTTCAAATGAGGAAATCTTATTGGAACTGAGGAAGCAGTGGGAATGTATTGAAATTTTTATTTCATTGTGAAATATAAAGGAAAACCGCAATTACGGTCTGAGGTTAATTTTGTAATTAATTGAGCGGGAATCTTGCTTTTATTAAGTAACAAAGGCGCAAAAATAAATAAATTCAAATTCAATAATCAATAGCCAAACAAATCTCATGGAAATCGAACCAACCACCGACACATTGGAACGTCGCTTAGTGAATTCCTCCATCGACTACAGCAAAGAAGGTTTGGTGGCGGTATCAACTCAGCTTTTTCTCTTTCATGACACGAATTCATTAGCTCAACAATTTATTTATTAACTATCGCTTGACTCTCAGCGATTTCATGGACCAACTCGAGGCATGGCACCTCAACGCAGGACATCTTGGGAAAACACTGTAACACTGCTCTATTTTCAAGAAATGGACTTTTCCTGTTCATAGATCCACAGCTGAAGTCGGTGCTTTTGCTACGACTCTGCGAGAAGAGCTCAGCCAGCGTCCAAGTACTTACCCTATGGGTTTTGATAAGAAAAAAACGCCTTCATCAATGACAATGACTCCGATGAAAGACCAAGGCAAAAACTCTCCTTTCATGGCCAGCACAGTGAAAAAATCGCCTTTTAAAACCGAAGCCGACCTTAAATTCGAAAGCCGCCAAGACAAAGTAACTCCGGCCTACCTTCCGACCTCTCACCCTTATCTTCCAGGGAACGGTCTTGCATACTTCTGAGGGCGGAGATTTGATTTGCCCTGATAAATTATTGAAGAAAGTTTACGTAGAGAAACTGAAAGTTCTCGAGTCGTTTGAAGACCAAATGTAAAAAATACTCTTGAATGTTTTTAGTTATCAATGAATCATTTAGGTACACTACTTACAAAATGAGAGTGGAACAACTTACGAATCGCGTGAAGTTCTTGAAGCCATTCCTTGCTTCTCAAATAAAGCAAATAGATCCAACGTTTGATGGTTTTGACAAATTATCTAAACTCAACGGCGTACTTCCATGGTCTCCGCTGTATTATGTCTTAACACTTCTCATTATCTAGGAGGAAAAGATAACTTGCATCGGCGTGATACAAAACGACTCTACAGAAACGAAGATTGACCGCAATTCTATTTTCTTCGAATGTCCCGATGATCAATCGACTAACTCGGCATTTCTGGAAACGACAGAAGTATCCTATATATCCACTACTTTAATCTAACTTTACAACTCATTAGTTACCTGAGTTCCATTTGTATCCTTCCCAAGTGGTTGCGGTGAAAGGAACACTCGAAACAGAGAATAACAAGTTCATTTGCAATGCGATTTATAACATGAAAATGCACCCAAATATCAAACTAAACAACGACAAAGATATCAAAGAAGAAGTAACATTGACGAAATTTTACCCCATGAACCATTATTGTGTCATTAGACGGTTGATAGTAATGATATTGGCTACAAGGTCATGATCGCTGCTGGACCTTATACTCCTGTGACGAGTCTGAGCTACGGCCCTTTAAGTAATCCATCCATCCCCATTAACAGCCCTCACACTCTTTCCTTGTATTAGATGAACTCCTTGAAAAGATAAGCGAAGATAAACCTGCGATTGTCATTCTCCTCGGACCTTTCCTCGACGAAAACAATGAGTTCCTTAAGGAAGGCGATATTGAGATCGACGGCAAGCACTACGAGTTTTCTGAATATTTCAATATGCTGATGCATAAGATTTCCGACACCGTCCAAGTAACACGACAATGGTGTTACTTGAACCCTAACCTTTGAAAAAAAGAATAATTCCCCTGACACGCAGGTGCTAATTGTCCCATCTCCCGCTGATATTCATATGATGTATCCTCTCCCTCAGCCTTGCTTTGACAGAACCGTGCAATTTCCCAATGTAATTTTGCTTTATTTCGACCCAATTCTGATAGAGACGCATCTTAGATTCAATTCTTAAGCAACCCAAGCCATATCCAGCTCCGTGGGGGAGTTAAGATCGCTATTATGAATGCTGATTTTGTTTTTGATATCATCTCGAATGAAATGGCTAAAGATAATGGCCCAAGCAAGATTGATCCTGTCTTACAGCAAGTTCTCCTGCAGAGGTAACATTTCATTACCAACGACCTGATTCTCACGCTAACTTAGACACCTCTACCCAATTTACCCTTCAATGTTCCCTATTGATCAGAAGAAGCAAGAATATTTCCTGCTGGAAACGCTTCCTGATATTATTATCCACACTACTAAATTAGGAAGCTACACAAAAGTAATTACAATGCTAAAGAATAACAAATCTCATCGAAATTTTGAAGATTCTTGAAGATACGATGTTTATTAACCCAACCATGCTCTGCAAGGGTACAGGCGGTGGCGCTTATGCCAATTTGACGTTGCTGCTGGATTCCGATAAGAAGGTATTTGTGCTATTGGATTATTAGTTTCTTACCACGCGTTATCTAGATCAAGCAAAAAGCCTGCGTAGAAATCGTTAAAATTTAACTTTGTGTTAGATGCGTTGTAAACTTTTAAAGGAAGATATTTCTTTGAATATATATACACAATAGTCAAATCTTCATATTTGGTTAATTAAAAGTGAAAAAGTCATTCATCAGCTAAGGACGTCTCTCTTTTTGTAAGTGAGTTTTTTGAATTGATTTGAGGTTAATAAGAGTTGGGCTAATATCAGGATTTGCGTTTTGTAATGATAGAATGAATAATATTCTGACAATTACTAGAAATGTAGGTGTCGGTTTGATAACATATAAGCATTTGATACTGTGAATTTTCTATGGACTTTGCAATGTAGAGACTTTAATAAACTAATATTTCAATTTTCACGAACTCGGAAGCAAATTTAGAGATCTGGCCGAAGATCAAATGGCGAATAAATCTCAAAGCTTTTCAAATCATCCTTGTTATCGTGAGCCTCACCTTCGGCGTTTTCAGATTCAAGGAGAGTAATACTCTTCAGATCATCTTGGTTATCAGGTTGCTC
>ENA-UOTZ01000752-UOTZ01000752.1-compost-metagenome-genome-assembly--contig:-NODE-752-length-26124-cov-3.788344_pt1 | contig 26124 bp, 19 predicted proteins | sample MGYA00238144_ERZ746983 | MGnify/ENA primary metagenome ERZ746983 (study PRJEB28759, sample SAMN06268863) | compost metagenome | isolation source: single cell | place: USA: California, Emeryville, Joint... | reverse complement strand
TATATTTTGCTTCAATTCAAATGATTTACATTCAAAAATGTTAGCATCAAAGCCTATTATTCAAACAAATAGCAATGAAATTTTGACCTCTTACAACGAAAGAGTATTTTTGATTCCTTGAATCCAGAAAAGCTCGGGTTTGATATTTTAGAAAGTTCAGATCCAATGGCATAAGTTCGCTAGGTTGTTTGAATAATAGGCTTTGATGCTAACATTTTTCAATGTAAACCATTTGAATTGAAGCTAAATATAACAAAACCCTTGCTAAACGAGGGAGAGTGACTGAACACGGTTATTTATTCTAAATTACTGTGAGAGAGAAGAGTCTGGAGAATTCCAAGACAAATAAACTGCTTGTTTGCACACACAAGCATTCTCAAATTTTCAAACTACAGATTCACTTCCGATTCATTTCAAATGGTTTTATATTCTCATCTCTCAGATCCCCCAACATTTCTCCCTGCATTTCATCGAAAAACTCTAGAAAACAGAACTTTTCTCAGGGAACTCAATCAAACTCTTCCTTTGTTCTCTCTATCAACAAAGAGCTTATTCAGTAGAAATTATTGTAAAAATAACAGCACTGCCTGAAAACAATGAACCCTCGCTCTAGTCGCTGAATTTAAAAAGCTTTGCTGAATCGAACCAGAACGCACTGAGAACCAGCAATTTATTGCAAATCAAGTAGGGTATGTCTTATCATGATAGGATATATGATAAAAAACGGTAAAGAAAATTCCAAATTTTACTTGCTTGATTGCTGTATTTGCTGATTTCATTTATTTTTTAAAAAATTTTGATTCTATGAGTTTCAAGATTACCGCTTTTTAGAAGTATTCTGAGACTGCTGAGCGCTGAGGAAAAATTGCAGTGATTCAGTGAACGCCAATAGAATATCAATCCTATTGCTTCGAACTAACTTTAAGAAAACCTTCCAAAATCAAGGTGATATAAGCTTTATAAATTGGTGTAAAGTTTATTATCATAAAACAATTCAAAGGAGTTTTTTGAGAAGAGAGTATTTGCACATCCCTTTCCTGATAAAAACGCTTAAAGAACATGCAATCAAAACTGAAAGAAAGTTCTTCCACCGGAAAGAGCAAAACCGTTAAATCTCGCACGTATCAGGAACGCTCGGTTCCTAAGTTTTTGAAGAAGGTCTTTTACATATTAGAAGAAAATAAGCATAGCGATCAGATTTCCTGGAGCGCCGACGGGCTTGCGATCGTTATTAAAAGACCAACAGAGTTCTCTGAAAAAGTGTTACCGCTGTATTTCAAGCATAACAATTTTGCCTCGTTCATCCGGCAAGTATTTACTAATCCAAAAAATTGTCTGAAATTTGTTTTACTGACCTTAGCTGAACATGTACAAGTTCAAAAAAAGGAAATGCTTTCAGTACGACCACGTGTATTGCCATGAAATGTTCCAGAAGGGGAAAATGTATGAGTTTTCTTTTCTTGAGCCTCTGAATCTAATGGCGTGAAATGTTAGTGACCTCCTCAGGAATATCCAGAGGAAGTGCGGGGAAAGCTCGCAAATAGCATCGATAGACATGGATGTCCTCAAGGATGAAGTCGATATCGATGTCGACCAGCTCCTGAAAGAGAATTTACATTACAAGAGGATCCACAAGACGCTCTCGACGCAAATTCAGTTCATTGAGAACAAAATGAAGGAGCTTAAGGTCGAGGTGTCGAATCTCTATTCAGAGCAAATGCAGACCCAAGCCAACGAGAATTTCCTAAAAAAGATCATCAAAGCCCTTAGCAAGAGCTTCGGCTATGAGAACATTGCGAAAGTGATTGAACTGAATGCTGATGATGTGAAGGAAGCTGCACTTCCGAAAGGTCTCCCGGATCAAACTACTCGCCGAGAGAACTCTGGAGCTTTGGGAGTTGAAGAGGGAAGCCTTTTCGAGTTATCAGAGAGCAGCTACAATGAAGATGAGGGCTATCCTGAAAATGGCTGTCCTGATCCCTTGGATTATGAGGTCAGCGAGCAATTTTCAGGCAATGACATAGAACAACCCTATGAAAAATACCGTGTTATTTACCCTTATGGCAATCCGCTTGCCCCGCAAGGCCAGCTCCAAGATTTGAACTTGAATAATATTATCTCAAGCCTAGAGTATCAAGCTCCAATGGTAGATCCCAACAGATCTACTAATGCCCAAACGTACAGAAATTGGGTGAAAGAGTATGAGAAAAAGAGCATGGAGTTGCCGCAATTGAATCTTCATAGGGCTAGCGAGATTGAGAATCAATTTAATGCAGATTTCTAATTTTTGTGAAGTTCTGCTTTGAAGGAGCACAGGAAAGTATAGTATATTTTTAATGGATGCTCTCTTCTGTTTTAATATTAACTAAAAGTAACTTGAATTCATTAAGGTTTTTTTTTCTTACCTAGCTTATATCTGCCATTTTTTTTTAAATTAGGCTGCAAGGAGATCTATATATAAAACTTGCATGAATTGGCAATAACGTAAATATAATAAGTAAGCTGCTTGATATTGATTTTTTTAATTATTAATTGCGTTTTGTTCGAAGAATGGCTATTAAAGGAGTTGTGTTGAGTACCACCATTTTAATTGTCTTTATGTTTTTTCATTGAAGAGATTCTGAATTCTCTCTGTAATCGAGAGAGAGGATTATCATATGACTGACACTCAATTGAAGCACTTAATCATGTGCTTTTCAATGTTGAATAATGATTCACTATTATATTCAAGGTACATGTAACAACCAAAATAACTTAATTAATTTAAATCCAATTAACTTCAATATAACTTCAATTGATTCTCATAATAACGAAGTAATTAAGCAGGAATAAACACAAAATACATTGGATAAGCTGCATAACCTCCTGTCATAAGATATGCGACTCCAGCTTTTTTGAAAAGAGGTAAAAACGCCAAGAAGATCGTGAAGACATGGTAGTTTTTCCCTCTGATAACGACCGGCTCTTGTGTGATTTGTTCGTTTGAAATATGGTCTCTGAGCCTTATTACTGCATTGAATTCACTAGCATCACTGCAGTATTTCTCGAGATCTTCTTGCTCGAGAGCTATCTGTGCAATAAGCTCTGTCTCAGGTTGTTCACTCTCTCTTGGATTCCCAAAGGTGGTCAGCCAATTATTTCGCACTCTGCAATAGTTTTCCCAGAGCAATTTGCTGCTGAATTTAATCACAATTGCAGAAGGTGACTCGCACCCAAATTTCACCTTTAATAGGTCTCGTACAGCAGCACTCTCCTCTGAAGTTGGACCGAGCTTTATAGGAGATTCTCCAAGTAGTTCTATTTGTCTCAATTGAGCAGTCTCAATATGTTCTATTCTTGTAGCCATTGTAGAATCTAACTTTTCAACATTTTTATGGGACTCGTGGCGAAATTCATGCTCGAAATTTTCCAAATGCAATTTCTGACTTCTCTGAGTGAATAAATTTTCCGATTCCTCCTCTCGTTTCGGCTGTTGCAAGCCATCATTTGGGTCCTTTTGCCTTGAACCTTTCGAAGTCACAGTAGATCCAATCGAACCCCGAGAAATCATTGTAGTCTCCTCAGTTTCTTGAATCTTTCCCATGCTCTTCTCGCTTTGCCGTTGCTCCTTATTATCCCTTGGCTTTCTACTGAGTGACTCGTTCTTCAGCATTATATAGTAGGCGTTGCAAACAACGTTTGCTGTCTCTAGCACTTCTTTCGTTGCTCCAGCTAAATTATATTGAAGGTACGATTCCTTGATATCTAGTGTCACAGTTACATCCTTCGTCTTTGGCATGAGAGAGCTTGCTGGATCCACGTTTGAAAGCGATTTCACAATCAATTTACCCTCGGACAGCTTGTTCTGAAAGAGAGGCAATTTCTCAAAAACTCTGGGAAATATGTGTTCACTATATTGATGCACCTTGCCGACTAAAGCGAAGAGCAGGCCTCCATTCATACCGTTCAGCTTACATTTCAAGGCGAACCCCATCTTCAAAATTTTCTGACTGAACTCATTGCAAATCTTCCAAAATCCATCGTCGTAACTTATTTTTTCATTAGCAGCAGGAAGAACCGTGAAAGTCAACACAAAAATGTCTCGGATTTTGGTAAGGGCGACGTGTTCTATTTCTTTATTTATATTCTTTCTCCCATATGAACCAAGATAGTACTGATGGAAGTTTTTCGCTTCTCGAATATGTAGATCAATTCCAAGCTGCTGGTCGAACTTCTGATAGTAATTTGCTATTTTATCTATATAAAACGTTCTCAAGTATTCCTCAAGCGTCTCATTGATGATGGCTGTATAGGGAGGAAGGTTTTGAAGATAAAACACCATTATTTTCTTCGGGTAGACATTTTCTAAGCATTTCTTCACGCGTTCAAAGGCGTCTTTGCTCTCTCCGAGCAAAAACCCGATCGTCTCATACTTCTTCAATTCAAACATTTTTCTAGTGTCATAGCTGAAACTGATCAGCCTGACCTCCTCTTCCTGCATGATTTTATTCAGAGTTTTAGATCTCAATAGCAGATTGAATTCTCCAATTGTGAAAGTTCGGTCCAATTGCTCCATTTTGATTGAAACGAGGTAATTATAGAATTCTTTTTGAAATGCGTTGACGTTGCCTTCGAGACCCTTAGCACTAATCTCAGTGGGATTTTTGACGTCGAAAGACAACAAGCAATTATATTTGTCAGCCATTGTTTTTAATCTAGGTTCATTTGATTGAAGAAGGATGTATTTCATTTTAATTGGATCTCCACTTATCACTGCTACCACAGTTTTCTGTTCTTCACGAGCCACAGGGTCTGAGCTCAAAGATTCATCCATGATCATCTCTACCATTTTCAAGTTATGAGCACAAGACTCAAGTTCAGCGAGCTCCAAGTCACTTTCTTCATCAGAAGCTTGGTTGCTTGGGCCTTTTGTTGGCACTGTGTCGTTTGTATCTGATACAGGAGACCGAGTCTTGATTGGATTGGTGGCGAAAGTTCCTCGGTCTGCTTTGTTTTCCTCGACTCTGAGTTTTACCTCAGTTTGATCATGTTTGTAATTGAGGTCTTTCGTTTGTGGAGGTAATGTTGATTCCTTAGTCTCGATTTTGTGGATTTTTATTTTTTCTAAGTCTGGCTTCTCGAATGGCTCTGGAGTTGTCGTGAGTTCCATTGAACGGGCGTCATGCTTTGTGGAATTATCGTTCACATTATCGTAAGAGAGGAGTAACTTGGTTAACCTTTCAAAATTCTGTTTATCCGCAAGATTTTCGAAGGTGAGGATCAGCTCTGAAGTGACTTTCAAGTTAAGTTTCCGACAAAGCTGGAGGTATATTGTTAGCTCTTCAATGGTGCCTTGAAGAGCTAAGACACTTGAATTCATTTAAATTTTGAATAAATATTTATTCCTAGGCGGACCTAAGATATTATTGTAGCTGAAATATTTTTACTATCACTATATCTAATCTGAACCAATATATATTTTCATAGAACAAATGTTGCCAAGGGCCTCGATCTTATCAGATTAAAAGTTGGATCTGACGAAAAGAAACGTTACTGGAGTCATTTGTGGAGCTGAAAAAAGTCTGTTGGGCCCACGCTTTCGTATGTCCTCGAATTTATTAGGCGATCCAATTTTTTGTTAAGTCTGAAGAATTGTCGAACATTCAAAATAATTGGGCCTGCAATACGAAGAATAAAAAATATTTGAAAGTAATAGTTGGAGGTATTCGACGGGAATGTCTCCAATGAATTAGGTTACAAGAAAACGAGAATTTCCTTCCATAATAATCATCTCGTAAAACCTTTTTCGCTTGAATGCTTATTCGGGTCCGAGGAAAAATATTCGTCATAGTGAGAATGTTTTCAAAATATTTAAGGATTGAAATATCTGCTTCTCTTACGAATTCAAGATAATTTTACAAGCTCTAATGGATGATTAAGCCATTGACTAACAACTGCGAAACAATAATCTCTGAGTAACTCTCCCTGCCTACATGTTCTGGATCTCTCTCATTAAACCATCGAATGTGCTTTGAGACAGAGTGAAAAATGAGAATTTGAGAGAATTATCAGAAATGAAATGTAGATCAAACTTAAATTGATACTCACAGCAACAACAGCAAGCCAAGATTTTGTCTCTAATCAAAGATGAATTTCGCGCGAGTTTGAAAACAATTTAGGTAACGATTTCAACTCAAGGTCTACCTGTAGTTTATTTACTTTAAATCATATCCACAAAAACTACTATTCATTTTCGACTTCGATCCATCGAATGCATTTACCATCTTCCCATTCTCCCGCTCTCTCCGGCTCTCCTGGACCAGAGAAAACCCCTCTTCCGTTTTGTTTACCATTCTCCCAATTTCCACGATAAACTCTACCATCTGCCCAATAAAATATTCCATAGCCATGCTTCTTATCCAGTGCATATTGTCCTTCATATCTTCTTCCATCTGGCCAATTAAAAACGCCATACCCATCCATTTTATTTTCTATCCAATCTCCTTGATAAATCCTTCCATCTGCCCATTGATAAATTCCTTTGCCTTGTATATTATTATCCTGGAATTCACCTTGATACTGTGATCCATCAGCCCAGAAAAACTTTCCCGATCCTTCCTTTTTCCCGTGGACATACTGCCCTTCAAAATACGACCCATCCGGCCATGTTTCTCTACCAAATCCGTGTTGTTTATCCCCTTCCCAATCGCCTTCGTAAGTAGCACCGTCTAAATGAGTATATACACCTTTGCCATGCGCTTTATCATTCAGCCAGAAACCTTCGTAAACATCTCCATCGGCATGAATCAACCGCCCGTGCCCATTTGCCATATTATTCCTCCAATTCCCTTCGTACATGGAGCCATCGGGCCAGACCTGTTTTCCTTTGCCATGCCTCAGACCATTTTTCCATTGCCCGATGTAAATGGCTCCGTTATCCAGTTCATGCGGTCCAAGGGTGCGAACCGCAGGGTCCTCGGGCTCATTGGCACGGTATTTATACTCTCCGATCATCTGAAGAGCTCTAATTATGTTAGAATTTTGGGTAAAGGGCTGCAGTTCAGTAGGTTTCGCGAAAAAAGATGTCGGCATATGTGTGTTACTGTCATCGGGGTTGGATTTATATTTGGGTGACGGCTTGTGTGGTTTTATATAATCTTCCGTAGTTAAAACTTCTTTTTCGATCATTGAGTCGCGGATCGGGCCATCTTTCAGCTCTAGTTGCTTGCCTTTATCTTCTTTGCAATTGCAGCAACCCATATCGCAATTTTACTTTATCTTATTAATAATTAAATGAACAACTATCTTAATTCTGAGTTAATATATATCTAATGTATTTTTCTGAACTGTTCTGTTAAATATAGGCATTGACGATTGCGTATATATCATTTACAATTGGCTATGGATGTAAACGATTAGACACGAGTCAATTTTGTAACCCTAAATTCCTCTTTGCTCTTAGCTAATGGAGTCATTGGTATCATGCCTCCTTTTGAATGAATCTCTAACTGATCGCTATAGGCCGGAGAAAATGGGTTATCACTGATCCCTGTGTCGATAGTAAAGAGGGAGTTTTCCAGCTTAGACAAATCGACGATCATTCGGTAGTTTGCGGAGTAAGCAGGATCAAATGAATTGGCTTCATCATAGATCGCGACGTTCAGCGTTCTAGAATTACCTGCCGCTGGCCCTTCTAAATGGAAGATCTTTTTCAATAATGGCATCTGGCTGAATGGTAGATGTCCATACTGCATCTTATGGATTTTACCCCATGCCCAATCACTTGGGTTGCTACCGTATTGTTCCTGAAGGTAGTCGCAGGTCTGCTCCAACGCCTTGAAGATCGCATAGATGCATCGAGGTCGCTGGTCATGACCCTCTTCTTCACCTGGGAGCTGGCAAATGAGGTCATCGATCTCTTTTGGATCAGATTTAGCCCACTCTCTCAGTCTCGCGAATCGGTAATGCTCGAGGAACACAGTGTTTGAAAACTTTTGTCTCTCAATTTCATCGGAAATGTCGGCTCTAAACAGCTGGTTGTGATACAGCTTCTGCCATACTGACCAGACAGAGGCAGCAACGCTGTCTAAACTCATATCGGCATCCCAATTTCTCAAATAGTCGAGAGTTTTTTCGATTTTCTCACTGTTTAGGCCTTTTATTCTCGCCTTGTATCTGTTATAAATGGCAACCAGGTCTTTCACAGCGTCTCTTGCGTAAGCGTCTATGGTATCTAACTGCATTTTTCTCATGTACTCAATGTCAAATTTTTTATTTTTCGCGATCAAGTCTTTCACCATCTCATTCGCTCGGAGAGCTCGCGAAGTAGAGAGCATATTTGAACTCAGGCCAGTTTTGAGATGGTTGCTGGCGACTTTATTATTGGCTGTTACGATGTAACCTTTCTTTGGATTTCTGATATGAACCTGGTCCTTTGCTTTTATCAGCGCTTTCCAAGCCTGATGAGCGGAAGAACCGTTTTTCGCGAAAGGATAATTGTGTGTTTCTCTCTGAACAAAGATTCCCGCGGCGTAGTATCCAATATCTCCATCCACAGTCGCATACACAATATTCGCATTGAGAGTGCATTTCTTCAGAGCTTCTTCAAATTCTTTCAAATTTGTAGCCACATCCATTCCAAGAGTTGATGAAAGTTGAGCTTCTCTCGTGACTCTTCCGGTCCAAGCAAGCGAGTAGTTTTTCCTAGCCACCAATGGATATCTCAGCAAAGGTACTTGTTTTGTGGTGTATCCTTTGAGCAATGGTCCATTTCTCGTCGAATAGAAGGTTTCTTTGTGAACTCCTCCAAATCTCACTTTAATTTCTTCTTCTCGAGCTTCCAAAGGATAGTGTTGTCCTTCATAAAGGTACTGAGTTTGGTCTTCATTGAGCGTCTCTTCGAACAAGTCCGCGTTATCGCCAACAAGGATAGTGATACCCCAAGCAACGAAATCGTTTCTGCCGATCGCGATACCAGGGAGCCCGGCTACCGAAGCACCATAAGCGGTTTTGTTTCCGAAATTAAGCTCAACTTGATACCAAATTGAGGGCGCAGCGTTAGGAAGGTGAGGGTCATTGGCTAGCAAAGGCTTTCCGCTCTGAGTTAAATTTCCGTGGATGACCCAGTTATTGCTTCCCCTCATGCCAACAGCCACATCGACCAAGTCCTGCCAGAAAATTTCATCGATTCCCCAGGTTCTGTGGACTGGCTTTATTTTTGCTTTTTCTTCAGCGGTCATTTTGATGCTCTGGTACCTCTTTTTGAGAGATTCATAAGTTTCGTTTCTTGGTCTATCAATAGGCGTTTTGTTGTAAAGGCCAATTTGCATCAACTCTTGATCAGTTGCGATGACAGTTTCTTCGAGTTCAGTTCTATTGACAAAGTATTTGAAAGCTCGTTCTGGTCCCACTTTCGCTAACATTTCCTCACTCATGAGTTCAGCGAACCAGTCCAACGACATAGTGAAACCTAACATCTTGAAGACGGCGAAAACATCCTCTTCGGTGTACGGCTCGAAAGTAGTCCAGGTCAGCCAATACTGAAGCGGCAAGAAATAAGTCGACTTGACATAGTCATTGATACCGGCTATGTATGCATGGACGTACGCTCGCTCGGTTTCGTTGACAACCTGTGCGGATTCTTTAGCCGAAGCGCTAATGCCAAGATTCCTGATAAAACGATCGAAATCCAAAACGGACTTTCCGAAAAACTCTGAGAGTTTTCCTTGAGAAGACCGGCGTCTCATGTCTATTGTCCACAGGCGGTCTTGAGCGTGGGCGAAACCTAATGCGTACAAAGCATCGCCTAAGGTATCGGCTTTGATATGAGGGATAGCATGCTTATCACGGTATATTGAGACTTCTCCTTTCAAGTGTGTAGATTCCAGCTTATAGACACGATTGTAGTCTGGTAAAAGGGAGCTCTGGAGGAGGCATAGCGCGAAGGCGATTGCCAGACCCCCAAGTATTTTGAACAAAGGAAATTTCATTTTGGAACTTTTAATTTTAATAGAGCATATCCAAATCTAAGGATATGCACTTTTTTGTGAAGATTGCTTTCAATGAAATTTATCCAGAGCTTGATCCATTTTTTGTGTAAAGCCTGATTACATTTGATTCCTTTTCTTATCTGACACAACTAAGCCACTTTGGTCTTTTTCGATAATTGGTTGGATTTTTGTTGACTTGTTTTGATTGAACTAAATATTTCTATCGATATCTGATGTCAAACGCCATTAAACAGTCATTAGGCATGATTTCTAAGGTTAAATGGAAACATCGTATATCTATCTAAGAGGCTTTTAAACCGATTAGACATTTCAAGAACTATTTTTGGCTATTTTAAGCGTCACACTCGATCATTGTTAAGATTCTAATTAAATGGATGATTCTTTAATAGGACTAAGGCTGTGAAATCAAGACGTTTCTCACCAAGCAATTATTTCTTATACGTGTAGATATACCTTAAAGGAGTCTTCAAGCATCATATGCTCAACTTTTACTTTTTTATATTTGTTGGGAAGTTTTAGAAACACATTATGTATCGACTTCAGTTAAATGAGCATTGCTCGAGGCCAGTAACTTCCAGGATAGTTTTGAAAATTTGTAAATCGAACGTTACTGAATAATGCTGTATTGTTGTTTTCAAAAGCTCACCGTCTAAATTTCTTGGCGAATAAGGCTTTTTAACTCTGACCTACCAACTTAGAATTGTTTCAAATTAAAAGTCTTGCTGTCAAAATTGAATTTTTTTCTTGTTCTAAAGTATGCTAAATAGTTAGCTTATATTATCATTGAAATCGAGGATCGTTTCATACTGAGACATGACACTATCGAACTCTATTGAGTGGGAGTTAGGGAGATAAAAGTACATTCACCAAAGAGTAAACTTGCCGTAATTTTTCGTTTCTCTGATAGTTTTAACCGATTTGAATTGCATTCATTGCCTTTTGAACTGTTATTCTGACTCACTTTCCATTGCTTTAGCAGTCTTTCAGCACTCGTTTTGTTCCAGTTGATGACTCCTGGCTTTCCAAAGCATCCGCGTTTTTTTGCAAAGGACACCTCGAATTATCATCAAAGCATTCCGTTTTGCGCTTTTCCTCCTTTCATGCAATCGGAAACGTATCACTTTTTTAACTTCAGAAATCCGTTTTTTTGTGTTTTATTTAATTATTTAGATTTTGCCGTTTTTTATGTTAGTCTCACCTGACTTTGTTTTATCTGTCGCGATTAAAATCAAATAATTCTTTCAATTGAACCGTGATGTCTCACTTACACCAAGTATTCCTTTTCCTAGCTGTTCTGAACGCAGCGACTCATATTGCTGCGATCAATCTGCGCCATTCTGTTGGCACGGCATTGTTGGATTCAGATAGTGTCTTTAAAATCCCACTGAAAAAGCGCGTCATCGAAGCAACAGAGATAGATCAATTTCATCAGTTCGTTTCATTGCGAACACGAGAGCTAAAACAAGGCCAGCTTTCAAAATTCGAATCTCAAGTTGAGAGTGACATGGTGACTCTATCCGATGCAACAAGCAGTTCATCATCCTCTGTCAAAAGGATCGGTCTTAGCAGCTATAAGAACACACAATATACTGGATTGATCTCGGTCGGAAACTCCAACGATGAATTTGAGGTCATTTTCGATACAGGTAAATATTGCTTTTCTTGATTTGACTCAAAGTGATTAAATTTTTGTAGGAAGCGCGAATATGTGGATCAATTCTAAAGATTGCATACAAATAAGTTGTCTGCAGCATACTCAATATGATTACTCGAAGTCTGATACTTTCTACAAAATTGGAAGTCCGCTTGAAGTGCAATTCGGAACAGGCTCTCTGGAAGGAGAAATTAATGCCGACAACGTGTGGATTGGAGGAATGAAAATCTCCAATCAGAGTTTTGCAATGATCCAATATGAAGGAGGACAAGTCTTTAAAACCGTAATCTATAGCTTTAGGTCTTTTTTCTCACTATCCTCACTTTCTTAGACAAAACTAGATGGAATCGTGGGACTTGCGTATCCTTCTCTCGCCGCTTACAATTTGAACCCAGTTTTCGACAACATCATCCAGCAGCACAAGCTCAAAAAGAACGTTTTTAGCTTTTACTTAGAAGATAAACACAAAACCTCTCAAAAATCCATTCTGATGCTGGGAGGCGTCGACAAGTCGCTCATCGAAGGAGAAATCCTCTATTATCCAGTTGTAGATAAACGCTACTGGACGATTGAAGCCAGTCAGATTCTTATTGATGGAAAAGACGTTGGACTCTGCCGCGGCGGCTGCAGACTGGTAGTTGATACAGGCACCTCTCTGATTACTAGTCCCAGTGACGAGTATTTCTCCCTTATGTGTAAACATACAAGTCATATCATTATCCAACTCTAATTTTGTTATTTTCTTAGCTTATTTCCCAGAGCCTGAGAACTGCGAAAATCAAAAGCTTCCTAATATAACGTTTGTTATGAAGAACGGGTACAGCGACCCTAAGGACCAAACTGATGGTCAAGAGGTCAAGTATACACTCTCGGAAGAAGACTATGCATTGGACCGTAACGCTAGAAAGTCAGAAAATTGTAATCCAGGATTTATGCCTTTGGATGTTCCTGAGCCTCATGGTCCTGCTTGGATTTTAGGAGATACTTTCCTTAGAAAGTTTGTTTCAATTTACGATAGGGATAATGATGTAGTAGGACTAGCAAAGGCTAAAATAGGGCAATAAACAATTTTCATTAATTAATTTACGTCGAGTTGTGTTGTGATCGGTTCATTTTTTATTTTTTGTTGCTTTTGGGCTTGTTTAAAAGAAAAGCCACTGATATTATATAAAGTTTATAAAAAGGCACAAATTCTTTCCAGAATTATGGAATTTTAAATCAATTACTTATAGTTATCTTAGAAGATCTAAAATCCTAGTTTTTTCAAAATACTGACACATGATGCTTCGATTCCTTGGTGTTTTGGATTCAAGAACGAGTCATAAAGAAAAATTTCACAGTTGTGGGGTCTTGCAATTAAAACAATTAGCTCTATTTACTAAAATTACCAATCAATAGATAAATACGAGAAATTTGGGATCTATACAGCAATTACAAGAATTGTATGTCTTAATACACATTTAAAAGGAAAGTTTTGCGCGATTCTCCGGCGGATCCATGTACTTCTTGACAACTTCCCTCAATTTGTCTAACTGGAGTGGCTTTGATATAAAATCATCAAACCCTGCCTCCATACATTTCAGCTTCTCACTCTGGTGAGTATACGCTGTACAAGCGACCACTGGTATCTTCGGTAGCTCCTCCCTCTCCATGCAAAGCTTTAGCTGTTGCACTGCCTCATAGCCATCCATCACAGGCATATTGCAGTCCAAAAAGATTAACTTGAGCCCTTTACAGCCCATGCATTGTCTGCATTCATCCAACCACAGCTTCTTTAATCCCTCAACCAGATTAAGTCCATTGAAAAATTCAAGTGTACGATATCCCATTTTATTAAAAATTCCTCGAAGTGAAATCACATTAAAGGCATCGTCATCAGTGATTATTATTTGTGGGTGATTGCATCGAGGGTATGGGATATGCTGCAAACTCGTTTTGCTCCGAATAAGAGTATAATTGCTCTTGACCAACTTATCGAAATTATTTAATGCTAACCCTTGTTCATTTTCATCGGCGAACACGTTCTCTTCAACCCTTCTCTCAAAGGAAATTGTTTTCGGACGTTGCCTCAGAAGATTGTTGTGGTTTTTGACAGAAAACCAAAACTTTGAGCCTTCTCCTTCAGAGCACTCCAATGATATCCCTTTTCCCAATTTCTTTGCTATCGCATTGCTCGTACAGAGTCCTAGCCCAGCTCCAGTTGAAAAGCTCGTAATTTTCTTTCCAAGATCCTCTTGCTTCAATATTTCCCTCAACAGCTCTTGATTAAATTTAGGAATTCCAATACCGGTATCTTTGACTGAGAATTTAATGAATCTCTGCTTTGCCAAGTCGTTTTTCACGGAAAGAGTCACTTTTCCTTCGAAAGTATACTTAAACGCGTTAGATAACAGTCCGTTTATCACTTGAGAAAGCCGACGAGCATCAGTAAAGATAATTTCAGGTGTGTCATTCGCGATTTTTACTTCAAACTGCAGGATTTTTTCCTGCGCTTGATTCTCATAAAGCAACTGCATACTTCTTATAAATTCCTCGAGATTGATTTCATCGTGATTGAGGTTGAACCTCGAGTTACTAATGAGATGAAGGTCCAATAGGTCATCAACAAGTAGGTCGAGTCTTCGGTGGCTGTTGAGGCATTTAAGCAATAGAGGTCGGACCTCTTCCTTCGAGTCTAAGTTTTCAAGAGCTTGGTGAACTAAAAGCATTCCACTATTTATCGGGGTTTTGAGCTCGTGAGAAAACGAGGCTAGAATGTTTTCTTTGAATTGGTTCTGGGCGTTAAGTTCAGCAAGTTTCTCTCTGTCTGATATATCCTGGAACAGCGCTATTATCACTTCTTCTCCCTCAATAGTGCTCTTAGCGAGGTTGATTTCGATTTTCTTCTCACCAAATTTAGAGTCAGCTGTGATGAATTGCAATGCTGATGAATTTGCGTGAGGATGCTTTGAAGGAGATGCGGATTCTAGATTCAATGCATAGTTCAGAAAATTTTTGAAGGATGATATTTTTTGTAATTCATGACTAGTTCTCGTGCGACGTCTTATCGCCTAGCAAATGTTAATTATTATATGGATCATTATAAAGAGGAAGTTACTGTGGGAGATTCAATGTAATCATCCTGATCTCTGAAATCTACAGCTTTCTTTCGAATTATCTCTCGCACTCGAAAATCTTCAAACGCGTGATCTAGGAACTCAACATGATTATCGAATGTGTCTCCTTGTAGAAAGTCTTCAATAACTGGATTCTTGAAGATAAATTCGAAGTTTTTATCCAAAATTGCGACACCTTGTGGCAAAACATGCAGTAAATTTTTCCAAATTACTTCTTCTTTCAAAGTCGATGACCTTTTGATAAGTGAAGTACCCTGGGTTTTTGTGATATCTGAGCGAGGTTCTTCGTAACTCAATGCGATAGTAGTCAGAAATCCCATGCAGCAGAGCAAAAAAACGCGAAAAATGAATTGTGTCTGCTTCAAATCAGCTTGCGACGGATCTTTGCATGATAACAGAACGCAATTGACGATGAGAATTATTAGTTTCACATAAAAATTAGCAGAAATGATGGCCAAGCTAATGATTTGAAGCAGCACCACCAAGCTGGATTCCACAACAGCGTTTTCTTGCTCAACGTAGAAAAAGAAAGAGAAGACGGCCCAGCCAACCCCAGTGCATAGCAGAAATAATTCACGGAGAAAATTATGTGTTTTAGTAGCGGATTGATAACGTAATATCACTAATCCCAAGACGAGAATCAAGGCGAGTACAACAACGGATAGCACGGTGCTTAAGATATTTGAACTAGCGGATATATCTTCACGTGTCAATCGAGCTGAGAGAACTTGCGTTACAGAAATTAACCAAAACAGCAGTATCCAGAGAACCTTCAGTGGTTTCGTGGGAGAAGGCCCATTTGACACTGCAGAGTCACTCTTGATGGGTTGAGTTGCAGAATCTTGGTTTGTTTCGAAGCGCGGAGTGGCAATGGGCTGTGTCGTGCTATTTTGGTTCATTAAGACTAACTTTTATTTTCTTTCAGTAGAACTTTTCAGTAAATTTTATTTCCTTTTTGGATGGGAATTAACCCTCATTAAAAAATTAAAAGAACTTTATTGCGATTAAAATTCTTTGAGCTTCGATGGCAGCCGGAGAAAGCTGTCTAGAGGAAGCGATCCTCTATGGTGAAGGAAACAACCCCTTCAATAAAAACAATTTGGAGGTTTGTGTTCGTTAAAAAAAGGATATAATTGCTGCTTCATTTGCATCAGAATAACATTTCGGCGACTTCGAATGCTATCCCATTGCTTGGAGTTCAACTGCATTCAAAAGATTCGAAATAGCTTTGGAGACTCCTTGCATTTCGGCAGTATAATCTCACTGATCTTACTTTGTGATGTTGATTAAATTTTCTTTGAAATGAGAAATCACTCTCCCCCGGCAGAAATAACTTAGCTGATTTCGTGAAGGAGATGAGACCCACCCATTTTTATGGTTGTGAGATAGAAATTATAAGTATCGCTGTCTGCTCATATAGTACTAGTTTCTATAGAAATTATTGTTCCATGATTAATATCATCTCTTCATTTTATTAGAAGTTATCTGAACGCGCTCGCAACTTTCTCAAACCTCAAGAATTGCGCTGTTTACAAAATGAATTGTTTCTTCTGTTGTTAGCATTAAATAAAGTCATTCTCTCTAATTAGTTATTCATTTATTCAGAAGGCTGGATCGGTAGTCTTGATTCTGATCCGATGAGAAATTTTGTTTTTTGTAGCGGCTGCTGCTTGCCATCGCGAATGCTTACTATTAAATTGTTTTGATCCCAAACGATTCTACCAAGCTTTTAATTTTTCGCTGCTCGCTCATGGATAAGAGGAAGGAAGTAATGACAGCAGGTTTCCCGTTCGAATAGATGAATACCATATATATTTGTTAGGTACCACGACTGGGGCGAGCTTAATTTACTGTACGTTTGATCAATATCCGATTCAATCTTCGATCTCGTTTTTGTTAGAAAAGAGTAGGCTCAATTAATTAAGACATGCTCTTTGAAATTGCTGTAGTTTTGAATAATTATCGAGAGTATTTTGTTAATCCGATCGCATATCCTAATTAAATTAATTTCTGTTCTGACCTCCAATTAGTTAATATCAATGTTACAAGAGAGCGTAGAACCGACACAACATTCTAAAGTTGAGTCACAAATTGAATTTTCGGCTGGCAGAGAGACAGAAATTATCGGTAGAATCACTTACTGCAGCTTATATTACTGCAACTTAATTCATAAATTTCGCCAGAATCTTCTCCTTCAAAACTGCTTGCCTGGTGCTCAGCTTGGAAGAACGAGATCAATGTGCTCGATCTTGCGTCAAAACAAGAATATACCAGATTTCAGGGGTGTCAGCTTAATATGACTGAAGGTATACACATTGAGTTGAGTTAGATATGAATAGAGTAATCACATAGGATCTTGGTCACACGTGAAAGAAATCTCGAATACAAGCTTACTCGTTTCCTTGCATCATTCTTGCGACTCAGGATCCGCTAAATTAGAGATATTTGATCTTTCCCACAAAGGACAAGCTAGAAAAATTTATTCTTTTGAAGAAATAACAGGAGGTAAAGTGAGATTCTATTTATTTCAATTAGAATAAAACTTTTTTTGCACTAGCATTTGGTGAGGGAGATGTGACCTATAACCCAAGGAGGAATATACTTGGTGCAATCCCTGTCCGAGGGCGGATATCCTATCATCTCTATTCTATTGATGAGAATGCCTCTAAGAGTAAATTCGATGCTAAGTTGCTGCGAAAAACGAAATGGTCTCCATTGTACAGTACCGCACCAGGTGACTTTAAAGACCTTCTTTCTATTCATTTCAACACGAGTTCTTCTCATACAAAGCAAATCTTTTTTGTTTCATATTCCAAAACTGTTCTCTAATTGATTGCCTCTAGCAAATTACATCGGTAGTTTAGATTTCGATCCTCGAGGGGAGCTTGTTGCCACTGCTAGCATTGGCAGTGAGTTTTTAATTTCAGATGTGACCACTAATACTTGCTTCTATCGTCTGGAGATAAATCATAATGGTAATATCCAAGTATGACAAATTTTCTCTTAATATCGCTAATTATTAGATGAAAATGAAAATAGCGGTCTTTGTAGATGGAGTAGTAATGTCGGAGAACCATTACTATATATTACGCATAGTTATAATCAACTTAATATTGTGGATGTTGAAAAGAAAGCTGTTTTTCCAAATAGTCCTGTTTTAGTTGACTCCGGTAATACCAGCATTTATACCAATCTCTATCGACTAATCTTTTGATGAAGTTGCCACTTTTAAGATCGATGTATGCCCAAACAATGGAAACTTAGTCGCATCAAGCGGTACGGACGGAAAAATTAGGATATATGATAGACGTGAGGGCAAAATGGTTAGAATGTTTGAAGACATCTATTCAAGTGAAAAATCCAACCTAAAATATTGAAAATAAATGGTGTTTTTTAAAAGCTTGTGCGATTGTTGCTTGTGTGAGATGGAATCCAAAGGGAGACATGCTAGCAACTGCCTCTTATGAACGCGCTGCAAGAGTAATAGACTTTCAAACCGGAAAAACGCTTTGTACTGGCGTTACCTCAAAGGAAGGTAAAGAACTAGCAAAATAATTTCTCATGGTTTTTATATTTACATGTCAGTAGAAGCCCTTTCAGTATGCTTTATTTAAGAAAGAAATAGGTAAAAGAGAGAGTACAACTAAGACATGACCTTCACAGAGATTTATTTATGGCATAAAATGTTTGGCCTTCATAAGATACATTTTCTATTTTGTCTTGAGACTTCAACTTCGACTTGTGATCAAGTATTTAATAAAATAAGAACTTTCTTGTTAATTATTAGTGAAAAATTTAGCTAAAAAGTGAAGATTCAAAGCAGGAAAATGAGAAAGAAATTGAGAATACCCTAGAAAATTCGTGGTCTGAGAACTTGTATTAGTCTGGAGAAACCTCAGACGAACATTAATAACATCACCTTAAAGATTTTTTCAAAATTGGCACTATCCTAGAGTTTTCGAGTTAATCTTTGATTGGATAGACAGAGCCTGTTTCCTCAGTCTTAAAATCCACGAGTTTAGTTGTATTTGAGAGCTTATCCAGCGTATACTTTCACTTCTTTATGTAATGGAACAAAATATGATCATAGTGAGCGCGGGTCTATAAATTAAAAATTAAAAGATATGAAAAAGTATACGCTGCTGCTGTTCAGCATCTAATAATATCTCGAATAGCGATGAAGAACTTCAGATGACTTTCTCTTCATTTGGAAGTAAGGAGACTTTCAAAGTTTTTCATATTAACAAATATAAAATTAAAACACAAAATTTTCCAATCTCTAGGATGGAGATTTCGACAAATTTGAATCAGAATTGATTATTATGAGTCCATAGCTTCATTAAGCCAAAGACTCAATAGGAAACAAGTAAATACCTTCAGCTGAACCCAAAAAGTGAGTTATGCAGCAATAAAATAAAGAAAGATCTTAAATGAATTTGATTAGTTTTTAATCATTAAACAAAAGAATATCCTTTATTGGTCTTTAGTCATATTCAATTCAATTCACTATAGAGCTCTTGTGAATAGAAATGATTATTATTTCTCAAGAAAGTAGTCGCATCAGATACAGCGAAGTGATTTTATTGTGTTGAAATATCCTCAGAATTAAAATGGAAATTTTGTTTAACAAAACATATTCTTCAAAGACTTTTGTAAATAGTCGAAACTTCTGATATCAAGTGGCTGCTCGTAATTTCAAAACTGTCTACTTTATGAATTAATTATCAGATTCTTAAAAATACAGCCTTCAAGCAATTTATATTATTTGGGTTTCTTTGCCTTGATTTCCCGACCATTAGGTCACAAAATGCCTTTATCAGTATTAGAAAATACGGCCAGCAAGTTCAAAACGCGAGAATTTAAGTCACCATATCGTTAGAAGGTTTTCTGATAAGAACTTTGGAGTTGAATGACGAGCTAGAAGTTCTATTGATCGAATCTCCTGAATTTAAAGCCTGAAAATTGACTTTGGATTATAACTCAATTTTGTAGTGATTAAGCTTTGCTATGGTAATTGCCAGCATTATCTTCCCAGAGAAAGACTTTGATACCAGCTGCAGGCTGCGGATAGAAGCTTCTAATGATATTCTCCTCGAAGACATAGAAGAAACTTTAGCGGATTATTTCAATCTCAACAGTGACCAAGAATGCTGTTTGGCACTTCCTGGGAGCTGTTCCTTCCTCTCAAAGAAATTAACAGTTGCCGAAGTTGAAAGCAAGATATAGAAGATACAAGAGTTTGGACGAAATTATCATTCATAGATGAAAACCCGCATAGTTATAGATCATGGTTTGACGTCGTAGGTTTTTGACAAATATAATACTCTTCATAATCTATTCTTTCATATCTTCTTATTAAAGCCTTTTTGAGATAGGTTATGAGTGAATGCCTGTTTTAGATGAAGCAAACTGACATGGCATATTCTAGTTATTGAATAATTTCAAGAAATAGTGTAAAATCAAAGGGGTATCAGTGTACTTTCATTGGAAGTGGTTTCGGTATGAATCGTCTTTCCAGTCTTAAAATCTACTATTTTTCCTGTGCAGTCACTAGAAGCAGAGGCGATCATATCTCCTTCTCGATTCCACCGCACACAATTGATTGGGGCTGACCACAGATAATTAGTAAAAAAGAAAATAATAGTATAAAAGCAACAAATAATTGCAATTAGATATTAAGCATAAAACAATTTGTTATATCTTACATTTGTGATGTCTATCAAACGTTTGCGTAATTTTCGCTTCACGCCGGTCGTAAATTTTGATACTTGCATCATTGCCACCTGCCACAAGCAAATTGCCATTAACTGGGCTCACATCTATCCAGTGTGTCCACCCTGTAGAAAGTAATTATTCATTTCGTTACTTTTCAAAAAATAATAAAAATAGTAATGAAAAAACACAACGAAATCAATAGAATGTAATATCAGAGAGAAGATTAGAATCAGTAATTTAGTGAATTTGCTCAGATTACATGCTTCTTCCAGCTTGATGGAGCTTTTTAAAGTAAGAGTTTGCTTATCAACGTCGAGGATATTGAGTTCTTTCCAATCGTGTTTGATGAATAATAACGGCTCGCCAATATTCGTACTCCATCTGCAGCGTGCCCACAAATCTAAACAGCGTTTTGAAAATCGTCACTCATGAAAAGGATTATCGTATTCTACCCTTTAAATTGGGACATGTATTTGGCTTTGTTCCTGATTTCGAATTTTCTGGGGGTAAAACGTTGATTTTTTCTGTAAAATTTTCAGACATCATCAAATCTGAAAATTCAAAATCTTGAGTTTGCATAGATAAATTATCTCAAAGCTGAAATAACTTTTTCTTGAATAATTAGATGATCGAAATATTTCAGGATTAAAGATATTTAGGAAAAAAAAGGGCTGAAGTAAATTACCAACGAAAGTTACCTTGTTTTTTATTCATGTGCACTTTCAGATGGAATTTGTATTCATTAGTGGTGATATCTGAGAGTAAGCACACTCCAAAGCTATCTATGGTCGCTATAACTTCCCCATTAGGATCAAAATCCAGAGTAGTGATATGGTTCTCTATCTCAATCGTTATTCAAAAAGAATTCTCTTTTTTTCACAACAAAAAGAAAAAAAAAGGAACAAAGTTACACCATAAAAAGAGAAATTTACTGTTAGATGGGTGGAATTGAGGATGCCATTTCGACTTCCGATAGAGTTGAGCAGTATCTTCAACTGGGGAGGTGTTGGAGCCTATCTTGAAAAGGTGATACGCCACAGCCTGTCCAATAGAAATTGCGCCAAGAATGCTTCTTCGTGGGTTAAATGTTACATCTGCTCCACATCCTCGAGCTAAAACAAACTTTACTTTCATTGCTTTTACAAACAAATAACAATAAATCCAATGCTACGTAGCAGAGAAGCCATGATTTATAGAATGTATTGGAGAAATTAATAATTACATCCAGGTGCTCCTTCGAAAGCGTAAACTTTTCTAATTTTTCCTTTCTTTGCAATGTCATATATTTCCATGTTAACAGAACAAAGTTCTGATCGAGGAGTATGATGAGAAACCAAAAGTCCTGTGCTTGGGATTTCTTTCACATGAGTCACACCGGCCGTTGCTAAAGAATGAATATGCGGATCTTAAAATCAAATTTGAGGATGTTGACAATACCTTCAGAATTTTTGAGTTGAACTTCTTTAAATTCAACGTATTTTTCCTTAGTTTCCAGATCAACAATTCTGATCTGGTTTTCTCCATCTGAGCACAATGCAAATAATTGTAAAGTTTTATGTTCTAGGCAAAGGGAATCATTCAATTCATGAGAGTTTGATGTAAGGAATGTCAATTTCACAGGAAAAAAGAATAAAATCTCTTTTAGGAAAAATGATATTATTTTTTAGTGTAACTTACCTTCGGATTTTAGCATTTTCTCATGCAGAAACTGAGAATATAAGTCATTTGTTAACTGATTGGAATCTTCATTATGTGAATCTAAAACTTTCTGCATTCCTTTATTCACCTTGTTTTGAATTGAGCGGGTAAATTACTTTTATTAGTTTTATACTCGTGCTTGAATTAATTGAGAAGTGCAATGTTCCACTTCTATTATCAGAGTAATGAAAGATTTAGCACTTGACCGTGGACTGGAATTCAAAGTGGTTTTCTTCTTTGGGTTTTGAAGAAAGGCTAAGATAGGAGAATGCAAATTTATATTCTACAGAGAATTAAAATAATGATCCAGCCTAAAGCGGTTTCCTTGCAAACTGCTTGCTCAGCCTCAGGTTTCAATGAGAATAAGTTGTAAGTGGTCAAAATTTATTTTACGTTATCGCATTTATCAATCGATGATAGTATAATCTTTCCAATATTTGGTGAATATAGAGAATCTTCTAAAATGAAATTAATTCATTTTTTTGTTTTTAAATATCTTTCATGGACAAGCAATTTTAGTCAGCCAACTCTATGAGCATGGAACCTAGAGTTAGGCTTGGGAAATCTTTGCTTTCTGACAGAAGCAATTTGCGCAATATTTATTAGAAACAAGACTACTCTGAACTCAAATTCGCTATTTTAGGTTCAAGGAAATTTATTGATTTGGTTCGTATTTCAAACCATACGTATTGGATGCGAGTTCTCTTTCATTCTCACAATAGAATAACAGCAAATCGCTTGAAGATTTGGAAATAAAATAAACCCAAAAAAATCAACAACAAAATGCGTTCACTCTGACTCATAGACTTGAAAATAGTTTTTGGCAGCAGGACTTTACTGCTTTAACACAAAATAACTGGCAGTGCTTCACGCATGTTAGCCCTCCAGGAATTGATGAACCGATGAGCCACATCAAGCTGGCAACCTATGAAATAGTTAAAGTTGATTCAACAAAACTAGGAGCATATATTACCTGAAGAATAGCGAAAATCATTGAAAACAACCAGCTTTTCGCCACCAATGAAAAAAAGAAAGTTCCGATCAAACTCATTCCGTAAGCAAGTGTATATGGGAGCTTGTCTTTTCTTATTAGTGTAAATGCAAATGTCATAGGATCTCGAAGCAAAGCAATCGCAGCCAGAAAACAGATACTTCCCATCGCAAACAACAAACAGAATTTATGAGGAGACAGCAGTAGGAAGGGGAGGGAAAAGAGCGCCAGTATCATAAAAAATATCCCCGCGCCTGATAATCCAAGGATATAAGGCCAATTTTGCGAAAAGCCACTTGCGACTTCCATTTGCGTCTGTGTACGTTGGAAAAAACCAGGTGGTTGTTCGGGTGCCGAGCTACTTGTCGCAGGATTCTTTTTGAATCGTTTTGTAAATTTTGCAAGGAGACCTAAATTTTCCTGAGGCTGGGCTGGAGTTGCTTGCTGTGAGGAGGACTCAGTTGCATCATTCCGAATGACCTTGGAAAAGAGATTGGAAAAGACGTTCTTCTTAAGGGTCGAGGGGTCTTCGAGATCAGAAGTGTTGGTGTCTTTCATGTTTTAATCTGTTGTTAGAAATTTAAGTGATATTGTTTTTTTGATTTTGAATATAAATTAATTGATATCGCTATCTGAATGTGAAAACATATGTCATATCGTTGATAACTTAGTTTGTGTCAGTTGTACAAATTTGGGAGGTATGTTCTCAACAAAATGTCGACGTAATTGCCTTAAGGATATTTTAGTATTTTTCAAATGAAAAGAGATTTGTATTGAGACCGTTATATGATGATTGCCTTGCTTGCTGCTTATAAGGGATTAGGGTTTGCAATGACAAACAATGAAGCTAAGCCTTAATAAAAGTCAACTGATTTATATGGACATACTTCAGTAATAAAGAAGGCTTGATCGATTGTGTATCACTGTGAACTGCCAATATATTCATAGAAAATAATAAAAAATGGAAATCAATAAAATTAGCGGAAACTCTTGAGAAAAAAAACATAACTCTCAAAAGAACAAGTAAATTAGTCGTTCCATATTTTGACTTTAGGTCTCGGTTTGCTTTCGTTTTCATTATTCGATTCACTCTTGGTCTGGTCTGCTCCATGAGGTTTGAGTTTACCAATGGCAACTAGTCTTTTGCTTTCTAACCTAAAGTCTAGCACTGTTTCTAATTCCTCTAATCTTTGGATGACAACTTTCAAAGCGCCTTTCGATTTATCGACAGCATCTTCAACTTGCTTGATCTCGTTTACGGCTTTTTCAATTGAATTCGTCTGCATTTTTGCCAAAAAGAGCTGCTTTTGGTCATAGAGCGTTGTGATAAAATCACTCCGCGCTCTTATTTTCTTAATAATCTCAAACAGCTCATTCTATATTTTATCACGCTGCTATTGTTTTGAACCAAACTTGAATTTACCTGTCTATTTGTAATTTTTCCGAAATTATTTGCATAAATACTGGCAAGAGCATCAATTATCCCTTTTAACAGTTGCTCGTCTAAGAGATCTTTTAGTACCTTTTATTCATGTAATATTTTTACCAACTTTTGTCTGTATTACACCAGCTGACCTAAGAATCGAGCTCGACTAGAGAAGATGATGAGTTTATTCATAGTATTTTCAGCAAGACTACCATCTGGATATTTTTTGTCTGCTCAGTGAGCATTTCTTGCCCACCATCATCTTCAGCGTCCTCCCTGACAGTCAATATCTGATTCTTCAGTTTCTGAATACGTTCGAGCAAATCACTATCATCCGCTGAATTAGCTGAATCTTTTCTAGCAGATTGAGGAAGCGAGCTCTTCCTTGATGACTCCTCATTTGCTGCAGGCTCTTCTACTTTGGATGATTCATCATTTTCCCCAAGATCTTCAGGTGTCGCCGATGCTTTTTTCTTGACCTCTTCGTGTTCTTCTTTTCTCAATGTCTCTTCACTCACCTGCTGATTCTTGCTTTTTTCATGAAGATTTTCATTTTGTAGCACCGCTGGCTGTTCATTTTGATGGATGTTTTCTGATTGAATGTGATTTGTATGCGAGTCAATGTTAATTTCTCCTTTAATTTGTTCTGTATCTGGAATTTTTTGCTCTTCGGCTTTTTCATCATCGTTGGTATGACTTTCTGGGTTCGAATTTTCAGGGTCAATCAAATTTTCCTTTAGAAGTTCAGACATTCTTGTATCACCTTCAGTGTCATCAGGCTCATCGTCTGCGTTTGCGTTCAGGCGAGCGAGGATTGCTTGAAGATCGATTTCTGAAGTATCGTCTGACATGAGATATCTAATTTTATTTTTGAAAATAATCTCTCTCAACAATTCATGCTCGAATCTCAAAAATTGAAGTTTATTTTCACATTACTGGAGTTTATGCTTTTAGAAATTTAGGAAGTTATTGCAGTTAGGGCGGGAGAAATATGACAGAATAACGAAAGCAAACTAAAGCTAACCAACAGCAGAATTAGCATCGACGTTTGCATATAGCAATATCAATTTGTTTTCTCTTTATTTTACGGATTTTTTTCATTATTGATATCAAGGCGTTCTTATTCCCTCCCAAGCGATTGTTGTACATGCAAGTGAAACTTTTTTGTGCCTTTGGAAGAGATAAAGTATCTCCTTACTGATTTAACAGCAACGGAAAAAATCTCACATCTACTACACTAATGTTTACTTCCAATAAGTATCAATTATTACTCTACGGGAGTAATCACTGTTACTCAGAATTTCAGAAATAAATGAAGTTGAGTGTTCGAAACCCATTTTATATTTTTTTTCTAAATTATACTATTTGATAGCATTTCCCCCACTTTGATTAATAAATCACAATTTCGAGCAGATCCAAACGGTAATTATTAGTATCGATTTATCTAATAAAAGGCAATTTTAAATTTTCAAACAAAATTGTGTAAATGCATATTAAGTATTATCTTGTAATTTAATTTCGACAAATACAATATG